>MTKW01002128.1_pt1 | contig 120210 bp, 103 predicted proteins | sample 1042761 | NCBI WGS metagenome assembly MTKW01 (sample SAMN06205366, study PRJNA360243) | anaerobic digester metagenome | biome: Wastewater treatment plant; feature: Anaerobic digester sludge; material: sludge; isolation source: anaerobic digester fed with sludge from wastewater treatment plant ... | reverse complement strand
TTCGTCTCGCTCCTTATTATCCGAATAATACAGCACCGTATGGGTGGGAAGGCGCTCTCTGCTGAACGGATTGGAAGGGCGCTGGGTACGGCCACATGCAGGGTTTTAAAAGGCGGCATCATCCATCTCGACGATGTCGGCGGCGCGATTGCGTTCCGAAAGACTCGCAATAAGAACGGTAAACTTGTGGATACACTGGCATTTTCAGACGAAGATGAAATCGCGTTGGATTATAAGTTAATCCAGGACACCTTTAATATTAATTGCTACAACATCTATTTGCGGCAGGAGGCGTTCAACAAGATTCTAAAAAACATCGTCTTAGCATAACAAAATCTAGATATAGCCACATAAGGAAAAAGCCCGTATTCTCAACACCTACGGGCTTTTTGCGTTTCTTAAACTGTAAAAGTCGGGTTATAACACTTGGGATCAATGGGAAGCGGTGCCAATGGCAGTAACATGACGGACACATGAGGGATCATCCTAGCGCCAAAGGCTCTGCAAAGAAGATAGAATAGCCTTGAATTGCAGGGAACAATTTCATTTTGACGAAGTATTGTATGGTCAAGTGTACAGAATACAGACTGCACAAAGCGTCTCTTTTGACACAAGGGACCTGGAACCTGTTCAAGTAGTGGAACGACAAGATTGTCGCGCAGGGGGAGTATCAATTGTCTACCAAGAAAATAACCCTCTCCCAACTGGAGAGTTTTCTATTAAGGGCTGCCGACATTCTACGCGGTAGTATGGACGCGTCGGAGTTCAAGGAATTCATCTTTGGTATGCTGTTTCTCAAACGCTTATCAGACGAGTTCGATCTGAAGCGTGAAGAGCTTGCTAACAGAACCTATGCGCATCTGAAGAATGACCCCGAACGTCTTGATGCGATCCTGAAGGAGAAAACACCTTATGGGGACACGTTCTTTGTTCCTGTTCGTGCCCGCTGGCATGAATCATGGGTCGACGAGAACGGCGAAACGGTTCCTGCACTTAAGGACCTGAAATACGATATCGGCAACATGCTCAATAAGGCAATTGCAGCTATCGAAGATGAAAACGATGCTCTTGCCGGAGTGCTGAAGAACAACATTGATTTCAATGCTGTCAAAGGGAAAACCAAGATCCCTGACCAGAAGTGGAAAGACCTGCTAGATCACTTTAACCAGCCTCAATTCGTGCTGGTCAACGACAATTTCGAATTTCCCGACCTGCTGGGTGCAGCATATGAATATTTGATAAAGTACTTTGCGGATAGTGCAGGCAAGAAAGGCGGAGAATTCTATACACCTGCCGAAGTCGTGCGCCTTTTAGTGCAGCTTACCAAACCGGAAGCAGGCAACACGATCTACGACCCCACAGTCGGGTCCGGTGGTTTTCTCATTCAGTCCTACCAATATGTGGAGGAGCAGGGACAAGACCCTAATGACCTTCACCTCTATGGTCAGGACTCCAACGGTACAGTGTGGTCGATTTGCAACATGAATATGATCCTTCACAATATCACCCGCTTCACTATCGAAAATGGGGATACCCTGGCAAATCCGTTGATCTTAGATAATGGACAGGTGCGTAAGTTCGACCGTGTGCTTGCCAATCCGCCATTTTCCCAGAACTACAGCCGGGCGAACATGAAGTTTCCCAATCGATTCCGCGAATGGACACCCGAAAGAGGCAAGAAGGCTGATTTGATGTTCGTCCAACACATGCTGGCTAGCCTGAAGTCTAACGGGCATATGGCCACCGTTATGCCCCATGGTGTGCTTTTCCGTGGCGGTAAGGAGAAGCTCATTCGCGAGCTCCTGATTAATGACGACGTTATTGAAGCTATCATCAGCTTGCCGCCCGGCCTATTTTACGGTACTGGCATTTCCGCTTGTGTGCTCGTGTGTAACAAGAATAAGCCTGACTCTATGCATGATAAGATCCTCTTCATCAATGCAGACCGGGAATATGCTGAAGGCAAGGCCCAGAATAGACTACGCCCTGAGGATATTGAGAAGATTGACTTCGTATTTACCTATAAGAGGGAGATTCCAAAATACAGCCGCCTGGTCACTAAGGCTGAGATCGTAGAGACTCACGACTATAACCTCAATATCCGGCGCTATGTAGATAACACTCCCGACCCGGAACCGGAGGATGTACAAGCACACCTGATCGGCGGTATTCCAGAGGCAGAGGTCACTGCCGGAGCTGACGACTTTGCTCGCTTTGGGGTGAAGCCCGACATTCTCTTTAGACCTGAACGCCCCGGCTATCTTGCTTTTCGCGAATCAGTCGCAGACAGGTCTGCCATCAAGGTTACCATGGAAGCAGATCCAGCACTTCAGCAGGCGCTCGCTGCGCACGTTGATGCACTAGAGGCGTGGTGGGCAGAGGTTCGAGTTGACTTTGCCAGACTACACAATGGCAAGCAACTACCTGTACTGCGCCAAGAATTGCTGACTACCCTTAAGGATAAGTTGATACCTTTGCGTGTGCTGGATGAGTTCAAAAGCGCCGGGATTTTTGTGAACTGGTGGCAGAAGATCCGTTACGATCTTAAGACTATTATCTCCACCGGCTGGCATCACAGTCTGATTCCCGATGACTACCTGGTGGCCGCGTTCTTCCGGGCCGAGGAGGATGAGATTGAATCAATTGAAGCAGAGATCAGTGAGGCCCAAAGCGAACTAGCTGAGGCAGTCGATACTGCACAGGAAGTGGCTGCCTATGAGCCGGAAGAGAATGAGAACGTCACTGCTGCAGTTATCAAGAAAGCCCTCAAAGAGTTAATTGACGATCTTAAGGACAGTACAGGCGAATCCGCTCGCAAAGAGTTTGAATCTCTGGAAGCCCAGGATCGAGCTATTAAGGATATTGAAAAACGTATTAGGGATAGAAGGGCCGCCTTAAGAACTAAGACCGATGAATTGGAACTCAAACTTCACCTTAAACGCCTAGGCGGCGACGAGTTCAAGGCTGAGAACAAGGAGCTGATTCGGCAGATAGATGCCCAATTAACTCAACTCTATAGCAGCGAGAAAGCTGATAAGAGGTGGATTGCCGCTCTAGAGAAGGACAAGACCGTCCTGGAAGCGCGCATTGCTACGACGGAAAGTATTCTCACTGCTATTGGTGGTTTACTCTCCGAGGAAGAGGCCCGTCAGTTGATTCTGCAAAAACTCTACGATCTGATCCATGATGAACTGAACCGCTACCTTAATGCTGAAAAACGTGGGTTGATTCAGATGGTGGAGAACCTCTGGGATAAGTACGCCGTGTCCCTTTACGAGCTGGAAAAGGGACGTAGCGAGACATTGAAGACGTTGGACGGGTTTTTGAGGGGGTTGGGGTATTGGGGATGAGAAGTGTGGACGGTTGGCAATCCAACATACTGGGTGAAGTCTGTGAATTTATCGGTGGCAATGGATTTCCAGAGCAGTTGCAGGGTCGGAAAGACGGCGATTATCCATTTATCAAAGTAAGTGACATGGAGTTGCCAGGCAACAAAAAGATGATCGTACAGGCTAATAACTGGATTGACAGAAAAACACAAACAAATGAAGCCTTCAACATCTGCCCAGAATTCTCAGTCGTCTTCGCTAAAGTTGGCGCAGCTCTATTACTCAATCGCAGGCGAATCATCACACGACCAACATGTATTGACAATAACATGATGGCTGCTGTACCGAGCGGGATTCAGCCATTGTTTCTGTACTATGTGCTTTCAAATATAGATTTTGCTGATCTTGTTCAATCTGGTGCTGTTCCATCGATAAATCAGCGCCAAATATCTGGGATATCATTTGACATGCCTAAACTGGAGTCGGAACAAGCCAAAATCGCCGAAGTCCTCTCCACAGTGGACCGGGCAATTGAACAGACTGAGTCGTTGATTGCCAAGCAACAGCGCATTAAGACAGGCCTGATGCACGATCTCCTTACGCGCGGCATCGACGAACACGGCAGACTCCGCTCCGAAGAGACCCATCAATTCAAAGACTCCCCACTGGGAAGAATTCCGGTGGAATGGGAAGTCAAGAGACTGTTCGAACTTGTTGATATAGCCGAAGGACAGAAGGACCCAACAAAGGAGCCTTATCGTGATTGGCCACTAGTGGCACCTGACCATGTTGAATCTGGGACAGGACTATTGTTGAGCTTGATAACGGCACGAGAACAACGGGCGATAAGCGGAAAGTATGAGTTCGCGCCCGGAGATATCGTCTACTCTAAGATTCGACCTTATCTGAGGAAAGCGGTCTTAGTGGATTTCGTAGGGCTTTGTAGTGCTGATATGTATCCAATGAGACCCAAGGGCAAAACTACCTCAGAATTCATCTTGCTAACCATCCTGGGCGAGCGGTTTTCGAAATACGCAGAATCTGTGTCAGAGCGAAGTGGATTTCCAAAGATCAACCGGAGCGAGTTGGCGAGTTTTGTCGTGGCAACACCATTAGCGGCTGAGCAAAAGAGGATGGCATCCTTTTCAAATAAGTTTGCAAAATCATTTGAGCTAGAAAAGAGGCTCTTGACGAAACTCCGCTCTCTCAAAACCGCCCTCATGCAAGACCTTCTTACAGGCAAGGTGCGTGTCACGCCGCTGTTAGATAGCACGGAGGTGATGAGTGAGTGAATCGCGACAGAGAGACACTACTAGGCTCAGCGGAAATTCTTCTCTACCAGACCGTAGACGGTCAGACGAGGTTGGAAGTGACTTTCAGCGGGGAAACCTGTTGGCTTTCCCTTAACCAACTGGCAGATCTCTTTCAGCGCGACAAGTCAGTCATCTCACGTCACATCAAGAATCTGTTTGATGAGGGTGAACTAGTGAGGGAAGCAGTTGTTGCAGAATTTGCAACAACTGCGGCCGACGGCAAGACCTATCAGGTTGATTATTACAACCTCGACGTAATCATCTCTGTAGGCTACAGGGTGAAATCACACCGTGGCACCCAATTCCGTATCTGGGCTACCGAACGGCTGCGGGAATTCATTGTGAAGGGCTTTGTCATAGACGACGACCGTCTGAAACGGGCAGGCGGAGGCAACTACTTTGATGAGCTGCTGGCCCGGATACGTGACATTCGTTCATCCGAAAAGGTTTTCTGGCGCAAAGTGCTTGACATCTACGCTACCAGCATCGACTATGATCCCAGTACTGAGACATCCCAGCTCTTTTTCGCCACTGTGCAAAACAAAATGCACTGGGCTGCCCATGGACAGACAGCAGCGGAAGTCGTGTATTGGCGTGCTGACGCATCCAAAGAAAACATGGGACTCACCCACCTGACCGGCAACGTGCCCACCAAGAGTGAAGCTGCCATCGCTAAGAATTATCTAAACCCGGAAGAACTCGACATCCTTAACCGTATTGTCTCATCCTATTTGGAGTTTGCAGAGCTTCAGGCATTACAGCAAAAGCCCATGTATATGAAGGATTGGGCTGCTAAGCTTGACGATTTTCTCAAACTGAGTGGGCGCGAGTTGCTTACCCATGCAGGAACAGTCTCCCGTGAGCAGGCGCTTGCAAAGGCCCAGATTGAATATGAGAAACACCGGGCATGGCGGATCAATCAAGCTACGCAGGTGGAAAAGCACTTCGAGCAGGCTATCAAGAGACTACCCAAACCTAGAACGGTGGAAAGGGAAGAGTCATGACTAAGAACAAGAGGCTCGAGCACATCAAGATTGATGAGCGCAACCATGTAGAGAAACCCCTGCTGGATCAACTTGCGGGGCTAGGGTGGGAGATCATTGATCTTGACAGTAAGCAGCATCCGCAAGACAGCTACCGCAAGGGCTTTACCGACGTGGTGATGCTTCCGATCTTGCGCGAGCGGCTCAAGGTGATTAATCCATGGTTGGAAGACGATCAGATTGAGGAAGTAGTGAAACAACTGACAGCCAGTTTTCCTGGTACCGGCCTGATCCAAAATAACCGCTATGTCCTTGACCTGGTTTTGGAGAATACCAGCGTCAGTGAAAATCGCCGGACCGGCGATAAAAGTCCTACCGTGCGTTTTGTGGATTTCGCACATCGGGACAACAACCGGTTCATTGCAGTCTGCCAGCTTAAGGTGCGCATCTTAGGCACTGAACATCATGTCATTCCAGACATAGTGCTATTTCTTAACGGCTTACCGGTTGTGGTGATTGAGTGCAAATCGCCTAAGGTAAAAGACGCAATTCCTGAAGCCATCGACCAGATACTCCGCTACAGCGAACAGCGCGGCGCAAAGGGGGAAGGCAGTGCGCACTTGTTCTACTACAACCAGTTTATCGTCGTCACCTGCCGTAACGAGGCTAAGTTCGGTACGATCACGACCCACAACGAAAAGCACTTTTATCGATGGGCTGATCCTTACCCTCGTACAGTGGACGATTTAGAACATGGGGAGAGCGGCCCCAACGACCAGCAAAGGCTAGTCGCCGGTATGCTGGATCGCAATAATCTGCTGGACATCATCCGTACCTTTACCTTGTTCTCCACCAACGACAAGGGTGAAACCATCAAGATGGTAGGCCGTTACCAGCAGTTTCGAGCTGTCAAACTAGCGGTCAAACGACTTCTTGAAGGGAAAAACCCCCGGGAACGTAGTGGTATTATCTGGCATACTCAAGGCTCGGGGAAGTCTTTGACCATGATGTTCATGGTACGGGAGATGTACCGCCATCCTCAGCTTTCCAGCTGGAAAGTGGTTTTCGTTACCGATCGAACCCAACTGGAAAACCAGCTTCATGAGACCAGTCAGAGTATTGGGTTCACCGTCAAAGTAGCGGACAGCATCAAGAAGCTGAAAGAGCTTTTGAGTTCGGATTCATCAGATCTGGTCATGGCCATGATTCACAAGTTCCGCGAAGTTGAACTGACAGAGACCTTTCCGGAGCTGAACCCCAGCCCGCATATTCTGGTGATGACTGACGAGGCTCACCGTTCTCAATACGCTATGCTCGGGGCTAATCTAGATAAGGGAATTCCTAACGCCTCTCGCATCGGATACACAGGCACACCCATCGACAAGACAGAGCGGGTATTCGGTGACTACATTGATAAGTACACCATGCGCCAGTCTATTGAAGACGGCGTGACTTTGGAGATCGTATACGAAGGACGCACTCACAATGCTGAAGTGCCTGACCAGGAGGGTATGGACGAAGCGTTCAAGGACGTATTCAGCGACTATGACCTCAGGGAGCGCATGGAGATTCTCGGTTACGGGTCGCGCGACGCTTATCTGGAAGCAGAGTCCACTATTGCTGCCAAGGCTCAAGATATGGTCAAACATTATCTGACTCACGTGTTTCCCAATGGCTACAAGGCGCAAGTTGTGGCGACTTCCAGAGAGGCAGCGGTGCGGTACAAGAAGCATATTGATGCAGCCCTGTCAGCCACCATTGATGATCTGGCGCGGTCCAACCCCATGCGACTTGACCTCGACTGCCTCAAGAGGCTGACAACAGATGTGATTATCTCAGGCGACTATAATGACCTACCACACCTTAAGGCCTACTCTGACAAGTCCAAGCACGAGGCTAGCATTAAGAGCTTTAAGATGGATTTCGGCAGTGAAGAGGGCGGGATTACCGGCGACATGGGTATCCTGATTGTCCATAACATGCTGCTCACCGGCTTTGATGCGCCCATAGAGCAGGTTATGTACCTCGATAAAGTCATCGTCGCTCACAACCTCCTTCAGGCTATAGCGCGCGTGAATCGTGTCAGCGGCGAGACCAAGGAAAAAGGCTTTGTCGTTGACTACGTCGGAATCGGTCATCACTTGAAAGAGGCAATTGACAACTACGATGAGCGAGAGCAACAAGAGGTAATTGATTCCCTCAGCTTCCCTGAAAACGAACTTCGCGAGCTGACCGCCAACCACGCAGCTATGATGGATCTGCTCAAGAAAAATGGTTTGACTGACTTGACAGATCACGATGCATTCTTTGACGCGTTTTATGACGAAAACCTGCGTTTCGATTTTATGACGGCATTCAAGAAACTGACCGGATCTCTTAACCTGGTCTTTCCTGCCAGGCAAGCCCTGGGTTATGTGGCAGACTACCGGGCCCTTTCGGAAATCAATGTACTGGCAGGCAAACACCTCCGAGACGGGCGTCTTAGCATGAAAGGCATTCCTCCGAAACTGCGCAGTATTACCGACGAGTATCTTGAGTCTAAGGGAATTGAAGTGAAGATAGAGCCTATCTCTATCCTCGACGAAGACTTTCAAAAAGAGGTGGACAAACGCAAGCGCACCAAAACCAAGGCTGCCGAAGTAGAGCATGCTATCCGACATCACATTGACGTTGAACTGATCGATGATCCTGATCTGCAGGCTTCTTTTGCCCAAGCGCTGGCAGCTATCCTCGAGCAATTTCGCAACAATTGGGAGAGGATCTACGAAGAACTGGAAAAACTGAGGGAGCGGATTATACAAGCTAACAAGGAGCCTACCTATGGCCTTCACAGGAAAAAGCAAATGCCGTTCTTCAGGATGTTTGAACGAGAGATATTCGGTGAAGATAAGGCAGTGGAGTGGACGAATGCTGTGTTAATTGAGGATGAGCCGCATTCCGATTACGGTATGAGCAACGAGGATAGGATCAGCCACTTGGTTGACCTTACTCAGAAAGTATTCCTGGCTGTGGAGCGCGAACTCAAACTCACGGGGTTCTGGGAGAGTATTCCAGCACGCAATAAACTGAAAGCAGAGCTTCAAAGGGTACTGTTGTCACAGGAATTCCTCTCACTTCCCGGTGTTTTCGATAATCGTAAACGGATCATCAGCCGGATAATGGAGATCGCAGAGAAGAACAATGATATAATTCTCTACGCGGAGTGAAGACCATGGAATTAACATACACAACTCAAAGATCACCAAGGCGGCGTAGAGTGACTATCACTGTTGAGCGAGACCGCAGTGTTGTTGTGCATGCGCCGGAAGGTACATCTGACGAGAGAATTCTGCAAGTGGTGGAGTCAAAGCGCCAGTGGATCTACGAAAAGATTAACCATCCTCAGAAATACCGGAGCTTGCCACACCCACCAGGTAAGGAGCTCGTCAACGGCGAATCCGTGCTCTATTTGGGACGACAATATCGTATTGAGATAGTTGAAACCGGCTCAACTGAAATTCGTTTTGCCCAGCGTTTCTTCATTCCTGCTTCGCGGGTGTCGAAACGAGCAGAGACTTTGCGGGAATGGTATATCGGTAAGGCAAGAGAAAAGATTGTCCCTCGTGTGAAGCAGCATGCCCGGCAACTTGGTGTTGAGGTTGCCGATGTCAAGATTGTCGATAGCCGGTATCGTTGGGGTTCCTGTACCCCGAATAACAACGTTAACCTTAACTGGCGGCTTATCAAGGCCCCGATGTTTGTCATCGACTATGTTATTATCCACGAGCTTGCTCATCTCATCGAAGCCAACCACACGCCTGGATTCTGGAATATCATCCGTGCGCAGACTCCCACGATGGACAAGGCAAAGGCGTGGTTGAAGGAGTACGGTCAACTATTGGAACAGGCAATATAAGAAATCGTCCTTTAGAATTAATCCATTGAATTGTGAAGTCACAGAGCAGTCGATATGCGGTCTTCCGGACGGAAAAGGAAAGATCATAGGCAAAATGATCCATTGACACATATAAGTCCCATGAGTAATATACTAATGGTAGTGTGTACTAATAACAGAACATACGCGTCATTCATGCTGTGCTCTGTGTAAGAGACAGACGCAGCCGCTGAATCTTCCGTAAGGAAGAGCGGGGGAACCGAAGTCCCAGTATGGGGGCGAATCCTGCCCGTGAGGCAGGTAGGGCTAGCTCCTTCAGCCCGAGTCCGTCAGCTAACCTCGTAAGCGTCGAGAGGGGGGCGCCGAACCTTACCCAAGGAGGCCCCTTGGGTTCTTTTGTCTCGCGATCGCTGTTTCTCCTAAGCGATTGTTCAGTATCCCCCACCTTGCGCTGCAAGGCAAATAAACTGTCGGAAAACCTCTCGTGTTGATCTTCCCGGGGCAGGTCCCTCTGAGCTTCCAACTGATTCGCATCTTGACGAAATATCATGGAGTGTTCACGTGGGACATTCACGGGAAGCTTCGCAACAAACGTCACAAGACGTTCGCATAGGAGGATCACATGAAGCGTTTACACCAGAGCTTATTGGGCGTTCACATGAGTTATCCACATGAGATGTCATGGCATGATCACGCTGATAATCTACACAAGTTGATCACAGGGGATGTTCGCACCAGGCATTTACACGAGGCCTTCATTAGAGAGGCTTGCATGCGATGTCCGCATGAAAGACTCGAGGATCTGTGAGAGAAGTCAAGGTAAGGAGGCTGAAGATATGAGATTTCCGAAAGGTTATGGCGCACTGCTGCGCGTGGCAGCCTTGGTTGTGATTGCCGTTCTCCTGGTTTCTGTTGGAGTTGCCACTCAACACTCTGCCCACGCGGCGGGTAAGACTCTTTCGATAATCGTTGATACAATTGCAGACCGTGCTGATGAGGCGGAAATCATCGCTACATATCTCCGTGCTATCGGAGTCGAAGCAGAAGTGCGCATATGGGAGTGGAATGCTCTGAAAGAGCGACTCCTTGCAGGTGAAAGGCACATGTACCTCACTGACTGGGGTAGTGCATACTTCGATCCCTTTGACCTCGCAATACCTAAACTCGGGACAGCAGACAGAGGCAACTACTCAGGGTATAGCAATACAGAACTGGACGCACTCCTCCATCAAGTGCAGACGACTGCAGATCAAGGTGAGCGAAAGGAAGCATATTTCGAGGCTCAGAAGATTATCTTCGAGGACGCGCCCTGGATTTTCGGGTACGCGCTTAAAGAAACTGAAGCTGCGAGAGGTGATATCACAAACTGGCAGCCTTCTATGGATTCCAGGATGAATCTCCATGATGTAGGTCTTGCGCGAGGTGAAACCATTGTTGTGGGGATGAAAGCAGACAAGATCATAACCCTCGACCCTGCCATGTATCGAGACAGATCCACAGAAACCGTCCTTCGTAACATGTTTGACGGGCTTGTCACTCGGACCTGGGACGGAAAAGTAGTGCCTGAGATAGCTGAATCATGGACTGTTCCGTCTGACAGCGTCTATGTCTTCAACATTCGGAAAGATGTGAAATTCCATAATGGCGATACTCTTGACGCGGATGATGTCGTGTTCACATTCAAGAGAGTTCTCGAGGATGGGGCAATTGCAGGTCAATCATCACCGCGGAAAGGACTCCTGGGCCCACTGGAGGCAGTTGAGAAGATAGATCAATACACTGTCAAGTTCACTCTTGCCAACCCATTCCCCATATTCCCGCAGGCACTTGTCCATTTTCAAATTGTGCCCAAGGACTACATCACAAAGGTTGGGGACACTGAATTTGCGGCCAAACCAATTGGTGCAGGACCGTTCAAATTCAAGGAAGGACGGTTGGATGATCAAATAGTCATGGAGAGGTTTGACGAATACTATGGCGGCTCCCGGGAGATTCCCCCGGTAGGAGTCGCGCTTGCAAAACGGGCCATCTTCCGGATGATGCCTGAGGGGACAGTGCGAGTAGCTGCTCTGAAAGCAGGCGAAGTCCATATTATTCAGCAATTGGCGCCGGATCTTGCAAGAACCCTCGCCACGGACAAAAACATCCAGGTAAAGAGTGTGGACGGGACCCGCGTGTATTGCGTGGAGATGAACTGCCAGAAGCCTCCTTTTGACGATGTCAGGGTGCGCCGTGCAATGAATTATGCGGTGGACTGGGATGCAATCCTCACGTCCATCTATGGCGGGAACGGCGTCAGGTTGGCGTGCGCGTTTTTGCCAAGCGGATTCGGATTTGACCCAGGCCTTGCGCCGTATCCGTATGACCCTGAGAAAGCCAAGGCTTTGTTACGCGAAGCGGGCTATTCCGTTAAGTAGAGGCGAAATCCAGACAAATACCGGAGGTTAGCATGACACGTACACAGGTACAGGTAATAGAACGCATAATTGCTGCAATCCCCATAATGCTGGGAGTTGTGATATTCGCGTTTCTCTTCATGCGGATGATTCCAGGAGACCCCGTAGATATCATGATGGGCGAAGCCGGTGGAGTGACTCTTGAGGAAATGGACTTCCTAAGAGCCCAGTTTGACCTCGACAAGCCCCTTCTTGTGCAGCTCACAAGGTATCTTGGAAAGCTTGCTCGGGGAGACATGGGGTACTCGATTCAAAGAGCCCGTCCTGTGAAAGAAGTGATTCTTGAAGCTGTCCCTGCCACTTTTGAGTTGGCGCTGTTTTCGCTGCTATTCGCCCTTGTAGTGGGTATTCCCCTGGGAATCGCCTCCGCGCGATACCAGAACTCTGTCATTGATCGTTTTGGGATGACTGCATCTTTCTTGGGGATATCCATGCCCGCTTTTTGGTTGGGCATAATCGGGATCATCGTATTCTCGCTGAGGCTCGGCTGGTTTCCGACCTCGGGCAGGATTGCGTATGGCATGGCGCCGGCCACAGTAACCGGGCTCCTGACACTGGACGCCTTGATGACCGGGGATGCTCAAGCGCTCCGAGATGCATTGAGACATCTGGCTCTTCCCACAATTACCCTGGGGGCAGGGGTAGCAGCTGTGGTCGCCAGAGTTACAAGATCCAGCATGCTTGAAGCCTTAAAGACCGACTATGTCCTGTTCGCCAAGGCCAAAGGCGTGCCCGAGCTGGTTATCGTAATAAGGCATGCCTTGCGCAATGCCCTGATTCCAACGGTGACAGTTGTCGGACTCCAGATGGGGACGTTGCTTGGAGGAAACATGATAGTGGAGACTATCTTCGGATGGCCGGGCCTTGGGCGGATAGTCGTGGACGCGATATTTTCCAGGGACTATCCGCTGGTTCAGGCGGCAGTCATGGTTTATGCCTTAACTTTCGTCGTGATAAACCTTGCTACTGATGTTCTTTACACCTACCTTAATCCGAAAATGACACTTTAGCGAAAGGGGGCGCCGGGTATAGCATGTCAGTAAATATTGAGCGTGCTGATGACATTAAAAGACACGTCTGGGGTTCTGAGGCTTATCCTCTTGAAAGGCCTCTGCCCAGGATACATAGCCGTCCATGGTCTAGGCTTCAAAGCACATGGGACATATTGCTGAAATTAAGGAACCATCCGGGTGCAGTCGCAGGAGGTATTGTGATCTTAATCTACGTTATTTGCGCGGTGTTTGCGCCTTACATAGCGCCTTACAGCCCGGATCAAGTGGCTCTTACCGAGAGATTTGTCGCCCCTTCTTTGGCAAACGTACATCCTCTTGGCACAGACCAGCTTGGAAGGGATATACTCTCCAGGGTTATGTACGGTGCTCGCGTCTCAATCCTCGTCGGAGTGTTGACCATAGCAATTTCCATGGAGGTAGGCGTAGGGCTGGGGCTTATAGCAGGCTACTATCAAGGTGCCTTTGACAAGGTTATGTCAAGGTTCACAGATCTTTTGCTAGCCTTTCCATACCTGATATTCGTCATCGGGATGATGTCGGTCCTGGGGCCAGGGTTCTGGAATCTCATCTTAGCCCTTTGCTTTAAGGGTTGGGTCGAGTTCTATAGATTAGCCAGAGCTGAGGTTATGTCCCAGAAGACATGTGAATACGTAGAGGCTGCCCGTGCGCTCGGCCGGTCTGACTGGGCTATCATGATTTCCGAGATTCTCCCTAACATAGTCCATTCCATTTTGGTCCTTGGGACATTGCGTATGGGGAACATGATAGTCATGGAGTCGTCCTTGAGTTTCCTGGGCCTCGGTGTGCCACCTAGGATTCCTGCATGGGGCTCCATGGTATCCGATGGGCGCCGTTACATGCTAAACGCCTGGTGGGTGGCGACTCTGCCAGGGCTTGCCCTTGTCATTTTGGTGCTTGCCATCAACCTTGTGGGGGAAGGCCTTCGAGATGTTTTAGATCCCAGGTTACAGGAGGGTCAGTAGGTGACTCTTGAGATTTTAGGGCTTTCAACAGAGTATCCGACTCCGAGAGGGACTGTTCGCGCAGTGCGTGATGTTGACTTTGTGTTGAAAAAAGGCGATATTCTGGCGATTGTGGGTGAGTCAGGGTGCGGCAAGAGCGCATGCCTTCTCTCAATAATGCGGCTTGTCCCTCGTCCGGGACGGATTGTTAAAGGGTCAGTCAAGTTTGAAGGAAAGGAGCTCCTGACTCTGTCCGAGGCGGAAATGCGGAACTTGCGAGGAAAAGATATGGCAATGGTCTTCCAAGACCCTATGACAACCTTAAACCCGGCATACCGGGTGGGGGAACAGATTTCAGAGTCACTTCGTGTTCATGGGCTTCTTTCGGGGTTTCCCAGGCGCCTCTTGCGAGAAGAGCGAGAGAGGGAGCGGGAGCGAGTAATAGACCTTCTCAAACAGGTGGGGATACCTTCGCCGGAGCACAGGCACCTTGAGTATCCCCACCAATTCAGCGGTGGGATGCAGCAACGCATCCTTATTGCTATCGCCCTTGCGTGCAGGCCCAAAGTAATACTTGCAGACGAACCTACCACTGCCTTGGATGTCACAGTCCAGGCGCAAGTGCTTGACTTAATGCGAGAAATCAATAAGGAGCTTGGGACAGCCATAGTCCTCGTCACCCATGACCTGGGTGTTGCTGCCGAATTCTGTCATAAGGCTGCTGTAATGTACGCAGGCCAAATCGTTGAGTCAGGAGGAATTGAAGACGTGCTTTCCGCGCCGCTTCATCCTTACACGCGCGGACTTCTAAAGTCAATTCCTCAGATTGGCCAAAGGCGCGAACTCGTTCCGATAGACGGTGAAGTCCCTGACCTTACTGATCTTGCTCCCGGGTGCAGCTTTGCTCCACGCTGCAAGGAAGCTGACTTGCGCTGCTTGCGCACCGAGCCGCGCCTCGTCCCGCTGGATAATGGACGCAAAGTCCGCTGCCACCTTTATACCGGCCTCTCTTGCGAATAATTCCTCAGTTGGGGTAAATCATAAGAATAGGCCGGCTCTTCCAGGGTCAGCAGATATGTCCGGATCTATCGAAGGAGGAGATATGATGCACGTGATTATGCTTTCGTGGGAGTATCCACCGAGGGTGGTCGGGGGCATAGCCAGGCATGTGGAGGACCTTGCTAAGGCCCTTGTCAAGCAAGGAGTGGACGTTGATGTGATCACCTGCGGCCATGACAAGGCCTGCGAAGAAGAGGATGACGAAGGAGTGAACGTGTTCAGGATCCCTTTTCAGAATCCTTCCCCGCCTGACTTCATCACCTGGGTCATGCAAATGAACCTGAACCTTATGGAGCGTGGGATTGAGCGGGCTGCCATGGGCGCTGATCTTGTACACGCACATGATTGGGTGGTTGCCTACTCCGCGAAAACGTTGAAGCACGCTTTCAATATTCCTCTTGTCGGCACGATTCACGCTACCGAATACGGCCGCAATTGGGGCCTTCACAATGACTTGCAGCGCTATATCAGCAATGTCGAATGGTGGTTGGGGTTCGAATCGTGGCGTGTCATATGCTGCAGCGAACATATGCGTCGGGAGCTGTCATGGATCTTTCAGCTCCCCGGGGATAAACTGCGCATAATTCCTAATGGCGTGGATCCTGCCAGGTTTGCCGTGTCTCCCAACGAGGATCTTGAGGCTTTTCGATCACAATGGGCCGCGCCTGATGAGCAGATGATCTTCTTCATTGGCAGACTGGTGCATGAGAAGGGGGTCCAAGTTCTCCTTGACGCATTCTCGAAAGTCCTTGCATACAGGGACAAGGCCAAACTGATTATCGCAGGTAAGGGTCCTGCAACTGCATACCTTAAGGAACGTGCAAATAATTTGGGAGTCTATAATAGGGTCTTCTTTGCCGGGTTTATCGATGACGCAACCCGCAATAAGCTCTACAAGTGTTCAGACGCAGCTGTCGTGCCCAGCCTTTATGAACCCTTTGGCATAACTGCGCTGGAAGCCATGGCTTCAGGGACTCCGGTCGTCGTCTCAGATGTAGGAGGGTTAGGTGAAGTCGTCAGGCATGGGGTTACCGGCATGAAATGCTATCCGGGCAACCCAAATTCACTTGCAGATAATATCCTAACCCTTCTTGCAGATCAGCGGCTATGCGACGGGATTCGAGCCAATGCAACAAGTGATGTCCGAACTAAGTTCAACTGGGACATAATAGCTGAAGCGACCTCCCAGGTCTACGACGAAGTCCATGAGGCATACAGGGCAAGTCCGTGGGCGGTAACGAGGCCGAGATGGATCTCTCAACCCCAGGAGACTGTCCCGCCGGAGTATTCGCGATACTTCGCGCATGACAGTGTGTAGACAATACAAGAACGGAGGTAGGATTCCTTTGAAGGCAGTAGTGATGGCAGGCGGAAAAGGAACGAGGCTTAGGCCTCTTACATGTGACAGGCCGAAACCCATGGTGCCGGTGGTGAATCGTCCCATGCTGGAGCATGTCATTAATCTCCTGAAGCTTCACGGGTTCTCTGACATTTTCGCTACACTCTACTACATGCCTGAAGTGATTCAGGACTATTTCGGCCAAGGAGAGAGACTCGGGGTTTCGATGCATTACGCTATTGAAGATACCCCTCTCGGCACAGCGGGAAGTGTCAAAGCATGCGAGCATTACCTGGATTCAACTTTTCTCGTGATCTCCGGGGACGCGCTGACAGATATCAACTTAGGCGAGGCTGTTGAGTTTCACAAGGCCAAGGGGGCAATTGCCACAATTGTCCTTACTCACGTCGCAAGCCCTCTGGAATACGGGGTCGTAATCACTGACGATGACGGACGCATTACCCGCTTTTTGGAGAAGCCAAGTTGGAGCGAGGTATTCAGCGATACCGTGAACACCGGTATCTACGTTTTGGAGCCAGAGGCGTTACGCCTTTTTGACGCAGGACTGCAGTTTGACTTCAGCAAGAATCTTTTTCCGCTTATTCTAAAGAAAGGGCTTCCCCTCTTCGGGTATGTGGCTTGCGGCTATTGGAGTGACGTGGGGAATATCGAACAATACCGCCAGACGCATTACGATATCCTCCAAGGGTTGGCACAGGTGAATATCCCGGGAGAGGAGATCGCAAGAGGCATTTACATAGGGACAGGCACTGAGATCCATCCAAACACAAGGCTTGAGGCGCCTATTGTAATCGGGGACTTCTGTCGTGTCAGGCGAAATGCAGAGATTGGTTCCGGCACGGTTATCGGACATAATAATATCCTAAACGAAGGACTCTCCGTAAAACGCAGCGTGCTCTGGGATGACTCCTTCTTCGGGAAGGACGCTGAACTGAGAGGCGCTATAGTATGTAGCAGGGCAAGCCTTAAGGCTAAGTCAGCGGTATTCGAAGGATCGGTCATCGGGTCTCGCTCTGTAGTGGGGGCCCACTCAATTATCAAGCCTGGTGTAAAGATATGGCCTGAGAAAGTAATTGACGCAGGAACTACCATAACCACGAGTCTTGTGTGGGGAGCGAAGTGGTCCAAGAGACTGTTCGGGACATATGGAGTCTCAGGCCTTGTCAACGTGGAGCTGACCCCGGAAATCGCAGCGAAACTAGGCGCAGCTTATGGCTCATGCTTCAAACAGAGGCCGCAAGTGGTTGTGAGTTCAGATGCATACAAGCCTTCTCGTATGGTAAAAAGGGCGCTTACATCAGGCCTCCTCTCAGGAGGCGCAAGCATCTACGATCTCGGTCGCATGACCACCCCTGTGACCCGTTACGCCGTTACTTCGCTGGGGGTAAGCGGAGGCCTTCACGTGAGGCTTTCTCCGTATGACCCGGATATCGCCTTAATCGAATTCCTGGACGATAAAGGCATGAATATCGACAAAGCCACAGAACGAAAAATCGAGAACGCATTCTTCAGCGAGGATTTTACCAGGGTAAGTCCGGACGATATCGGAGAAGTCGCGTTTCTTACCCGTCTTATCGAGGAGTACTTAGACTGTCTCCTCCAAACCATTTCCGTGGATCTAATCAGGGCGAAGCGATTTCAAGTGACGGTGGACTACGACCCTGGGAATCTATCTCTTCTTTTGCCGTCCTTCCTTTCTGCGCTGGGTTGCAGCGTATCTACGTCAGACAGGGATAATGGTCTGGACCAGGGGCCGAGGCACCTCCTGGACATGCTGGATTCCCTATCGTTCCTGGCGAAGTCAGTCATCGTTCAGCACGCGGATCTCGGAATAATCGTTGACAGCAATGCAGAAAGGCTGCTCCTTGTTGATGAGAAAGGCAACAGGGTGTCTGACGACCTGCTTATGGCCCTCATGTCACTGCTTGTCCTAAAATCCCAGGAAGGCGCTACTGTGGCAGTGCCGGTTACAGCTTCCGGAATTATCGAGGACATGGCCAGAAGTTACCGCGGACGCGTCGTTCGCACCCGCGCTAATCCCAGATCAGTCATGGAAAAAGCTATTGAAGAGAAGATTTTCATAGGGGAAAAAGGCCTCCCCGGATTTCAGGCCCCTTTTGATGCACTCTTTTCTCTTGGAAAGATCCTTGAGACTATGGCGAGGGACGGGATCAGCCTTTCGGAGCTGGTTTCTATGGTTCCGGAATTCTATATCAGCAAGCGCAGTGTCAAATGTCCATGGGAAGCTAAGGGTAAGGTAATGCGTACTCTGATCGATGAGACCCGCACTAAAAAAGTGGAGCTCATAGACGGTATCAAAGTCTACCACGAAACAGGCTGGGCCTTGGTTCTGCCTGATTCAGAAGAGCCGCTCTTCCACATCTACAGCGAGGCTTCCACTCCCGGCGAAGCTGAGGCGCTGAGGGAGGCTTACATGAACCGCATCAACGAAATCGGGCTAATCTAGTCCTGTCAGCAAGGCTGCGTTTGCCTAAGCCTTGGCATAGACATTGTAGTCTATCTCGGGGAAAATGTTGTTTCTGTATTCAATATCCGAAAGCCAGCCTTCATCAATAGACTCCTGCCTGATATCCTCATAGAGTTTCGTGAAGCGCCACAAGTGCTCTTTGGTGCGCCTGACTGCGTAAGGAACTACAGTCCCTGTCTTCATGATGAACGCCCAGTCGCTGCTCTGAGCTAGTAGGAGTTCCCGGGCTGCCTGGTTCAAAGCACGTCTTCTCAGACCGTCTGATGAGGGATAGGCCTTGGCCAGCTCTGACATTCTCTCCGCCGCTTTGTGAAGGTGACGGTAAATCCAGTCGTTAGAGCCTTCGAGCCAGACCTCATTATAGCCTTTGTATCCCCAGCTTGAGAGAGACGGCGTAGACACTTGGTTGCGTTGGTATGTGTTCAGGTAATCTCCAGGCGTGATTAACTTGAACACATTCTGGTCGTAGGTTGCCTTTCTGATCAGAAAATCAAGCCACTCCGGCCCTTCAAACCACCAATGTCCGAAGAGCTCAGCATCGTAAGGCGCAACTACAATGGGTTTTCTGTCCATTACAGACGCTAGGTATTCGATTTGCCTCTCTCTGTTAAACATAAAGTTCCCTGCGTGGATTGCAGCTTTTCTCAGCGCGCGTTCCCTGTCATAAGGCTGTTTATCATGGGTCTTTCCGGTGATTCTATAGTACTTCACCCCTGTGCTGATACGGGTTCCGCCAGAGTGGACATATGGCTTTATGTAATCGTAATCCAGATCATAGCCGATATCCCGGTAGAATTCCCGGTAATCGTAATCTCCCGGATATCCCTCACGTGCGCTCCAGACCTGCTTGGATGATTCCATGTCCCTGCCGAAGGCAGCCACTCCCGACTTGCAGTATACGGGCGCGAATACCCCGTACTTGGGTTGAGGAGACGCGAAAAGCACTCCGTGAGCGTCCAATATGAAATACCTTATGCCTTCCTGCTTCAGATACTCATCATCACCTGGGTTGAAACCGCATTCAGCAAGCCAAAAGCCTTGGGACTTACGGTGAAAAGTCCGCTTGTGGTAGTCAGCCGCTATCTTCACCTGGGCCTGCACTGCTTCGCGAGATATTTCCATAAGCGGGAGATATCCATGGGTTGCGCAAGAGGTGATGATTTCTAAACATCCCCTGTCCTCGAGTTCAACAAATGCCTTGATTAGGTCGCATTGGTATTCATCTCGGAATATGTTTCTGGCTTCGCGGAACTTCTCCAGGTACATCTTGGCATTCTCATGGAATTCCGGGAGCCAGCGAGTGCGTTCCGTTTCTTTTTCCGCCAGCTCAATAAGGCGTTCTATGTGGCGAAGATATCGCTCTTTGAGCAGGTTATCCTGAAGCATACACGCCAGAGGTGGGGTGAGAGACATTGTTATTCGAAATTTTATTCCTTCGTCTGCCAGGCGCTTGAGTTTCTTTATGAGAGGAATATAGGTTTCTGTAATAGCTTCATAAAGCCAGGTTTCCTCAAAAAAATCAGAATGCTCCGGGTGTCTCACATACGGTAAGTGAGCATGAAGAATAATGGCAAGGTAGCCTTTTTCATTTCCCATTTTGAAAACTCATCTCCTTTACCGGCTTTCACAGGCTGTCATAGGCTGCTGTAAGGCGTTGCCGGGTGTTGCCGGTGATTGCAACGGGGGGTGTCAAAATCCAGCCACCGGCTTACGGGCCGGATTTTGCCAAGGCAACCCGCTTGGGGCGCAGTCCCCGAGTGCACACCGGCCTCAGAAAACGTGCATACCTTGCGGGGCCACCCTACACGGTACGTACATTTTCTGGAGCCAGCGATTACTTATGGCGATCTACTTGCTATTACCATGTATTACGAGTAAGCCTGGTAGTGATGGAGCGACTCATAGAGGCGTCTTTCGATACTGCCTGGATGTCTATGACTTGCTCCCCGTCAGGCAGGGCGTACCTTACCTGGAAAGTTCCGTCCGGACGAACCTTGACAGGCTGCCCTTGAATAGTGAGACATGCGTCAGGTTGAGTGGCGCCATGGATTATTACTTCCACAAGTGCGTTAAGCCAAAACTCCTTGGGCCGTGGTTGCTGCGCCATCTGAGGACTGGAAATCTCACTTACGAATTCAGAACCTATGTCTAAGTGCATTCGTTCGGATATTGCAGAGACTATCTCAGGGGATGCCGGTGCCCTTGTAGGTTTAGGGTAGTACCTTTCTATCGCAGAAATCGTCATCCATTCTTCATCAATAACCTCAGAAACGCCGGCTCTGGGAGTTCTCACCGTGTTTGATCTTGACAAGCAAACGAAACGGCCGTCATGTCCGATAAGCCCCAGCTCTGCGCAGTATGATCTATTAGGTCGATCAACGTTTATGTACCAATTAGTGGAGTGTTCACCAATGTCAATGTTGACACTTCTGTGGGAGTTGTTGCCGTCGAATTCGATATCAGTCACATCATGCACGCGAAGGGCTTTCCGGGAAGTAAGCCACCCTTCGGGTCCCAGCGCCATAGTCACCATGTCTGAAATATCTTCAGCGATTTCCCAGTATGCATGGATCCAATAAGGGTCGCGCACCATAAGGACTACCCTGGTTGAGCCATATCCCCCAGGAAGCTCATATTGACTCTCCCACATATGCCCTGGAGCTCTCTGGTGCTGAATAGGGCTTTCCCCGACATGTAGTTCGCGAGGCTCAATTACTTGAATCTCAGGGATGGTCTCTGAGACATGGATTTCCACCGCCTCAGAGGGGCCGGTGCCTTGGCTGAGGCTGCTTTCAGTCGTATTTTCAGAATTCCGCAATCAGGTTACCTCCCCACTGAATTGTGTGGACATTATCATGTGGACACCTCTGTAATAATATCCCTACTGCCGTGTTGGTTTATACCACCGGAATACTGTTAAGGGATATGACTTACACTAAATATGTTCGATTTTGGAAGAGACCTCCTAAATTGAGCAAGGAGAGATCTAATTACTGCGCAAGGGGGATATTCAAATGTCAATTGGGTCGTTTGTGCTTGTTCTCCACAGTCATCTGCCATATTGTAGAAAGGCAGGGGTGTGGCCTTTTGGTGAAGAGTGGGTTTTTGAGGCTATGGCGGAAACGTATGTTCCACTTTTGGACATCATAGATTACCTGGCTGACAACAATGCCCTTGGCAGCTTCACAGTGGGGTTTACCCCTGTGTTGCTGGATCAATTGCAGGATCCTTACATGCTGCTCCGGTTTGACGAGTACTTAGAGACTAAGATTGCTACAGCGGAAGCTGATATTGCAAGATTTGGAGCTGAAAGCGACTGGGGCCTTCAAGAACTCGCCAAGTTCTACAGGGATCGGTATGAGGGGGTCAGAAGCAGTTTTCATCTTCGACACAACGGAGACCTGGTAAATGCCTTCAAAGCCCTTCAGGACAGAGGGTTAATTCAAATTTTGGCAGGAGCGGCTACACACGCATACTTACCGCTTCTTGCTACCGACACATCCATCTATTCCCAACTCAAGCTTGGACATGATGTCTATACCCACAGTTTCGGACGTCCTCCGCAAGGGATATGGCTGCCGGAGTGCGGGTATCGCCCTCCGTCAGAGTCATCCAGTGTTGACAGGGCTCTGAAAGATTTGGGTTATTCTTGCTTCGTCGTTGACGCTCACGCTATCGAAGGCGGCGCTTCGATAGACGTATACTCAGATCGGGTTCTGAGAAAGCCCGACGCGCGATCCGCTGCTGCAAAACGGGATTATACGGCCTATCTTCCATACCTGGTTTCAGGCAGTGATATTGCTGTTCTCGGGCGGAATCAGCGTACCGCTTTGCAGGTATGGTCTTCAGAATGGGGTTACCCGGGTGACGGCAGTTACCGGGAATTTCATAGGCGTGACCCGGTTTCCGGTTTTAGCTATTGGAAAGTCACAAGTCGCTTGGTGGATATCTCCGCAAAGGAAGTATACGTCCCTGATGCTGCTCTCGGGCGGGCCAGGGAGCATGCTGATCACTTTGTGAACCTAGTGGAAAGGCTCCTCCTGGAGTTCAACGAAGAAACCGGGAAACGAGGAGTGATCGTAGCCCCGTTTGACGTGGAGCTGTTCGGACATTGGTGGCTGGAAGGCCTTGATTGGTTGAGGTGGACATTGGAAGGCATGAGCAAGAGTCCTCATGTAGAAGTCTTGTCCGCTTCAAGTTGCTTGGAGAAATACCCGCCGCATGAAGAGATCGACTTGCTGGAAAGCTCATGGGGTCTCGGGGGAGGCCACTATATCTGGGACAATGAGTCAACGAATTGGATGTGGCAAGAAATTCACAATGCCGAAAAGGAAATTGAAGACATGACATTGAAAGTAAGTCATAGAGGGCGACAGGCAGACGATAATGCATCCCTAAGAGACAGGCTTCTAAAGCAAGTGGCTCGTGAGGCATTGCTCCTTCAAAGCAGTGATTGGCCGTTTCTTGTTACCACCGAACAGGCCAGAGATTACGGGGAGAGGAGATTCCTTGAACATAAACACAGGTTTGAAAGGCTTGCTCATGCCTTGGCCGAGGATGTGATATCGCCTGACATTGTAAACTATCTAGAGCAGCTTGAGTCCATAGATGCTGTATTCCCTCAGATTGACTTCACGGCGTTCCGGGGAAAGCAGGGATTCCATAGCAAGTGTTGAATCTCTTCGCCTGAGGTGATGTTCCGGGGTTCAGCATAGGCCTCGGCGCACACCGCAGGATCGAGGAGGATAATGAATAAATGAGACTTGTGGCAGACCTTCACACCCATACTGTAGCCAGCGGACATGCTTATTGTTCTGTCAATGAAATGGTTCAGGCTGCGGCTGAGATCGGACTGGAAATGATTGCAATTACCGATCACGGGCCGAACATGCCGGGAGGGCCCCATTTATACTACTTTGGCAATTTGCGCGTAGTCCCACCTGTGATTGCCGGAGTCAAAGTTCTAAAAGGCATTGAAGCAAACATAGCAGGCCCGTCAGGTAAGCTTGATTTACCCGATTCTATGCTGGCAAAACTTGATATTGTGTTTGCCGGGTTCCACACTCACACAGGTTATGACGGCAGCGGGATTTCCGAAAACACCCGGGCGATGATAGGGGCCTTGGAAAATCCCTATGTAGACGGTATTGTGCACCCTGGGAATCCTATTTTTCCGGTGGACATTGACGAGGTAGTCGCCGCCGCAAAAGACCTAGGCAAGCTTATAGAGATCAACAATGCGTCTCTTACCGTCACGAGACTTGACAGTATGGAAAACTGTATCAAGTTTGCGGAAAGAGCAGCGGAATACGGCACAACAGTTGTAATCGGCAGTGACGCTCATCACACGTCTTTGGTGGGCAGTTTTGACAGCGCAATTAGGCTCGTGAAATCGGTAGGACTTAAGAGTGAGCATGTGCTGAACACGGATGTAAGTAAGATAACTGAATTCCTGCGCAACAGAAGGAAGGCGCTGAGGTAAGAGAGGGATCTCATTCGTTTCTCGCTTGGAGGAAGATTGATTATGATAATAAAAGGCGCTGACATACTTACTCCTTATGGCATAATGAAATCCGGGATTGTCGTGATTGAGGACTGTGTTATAGCAAAAATCGGTCCTATGCGAGACATATGCCCGGACGCGGAACCTGAACATGAATATGGAGTCGAACATAGAGTCATTGACGGGACCGGCTTGACACTGGCGCCGGGATTCATTGATATTCATGCCCATGGCGGAGGAGGATGCGATACTTTAGACGGAACCTACGACTCTCTCGGGACGATGTGCCTTGCCCATGCTGCCCACGGCACGACCGGAATTCTCCCTACGACTATGTCAGCTCCCGCCGAAACACTTCTTGAAATCGCAAGATTATTCGGTGACTGCATGGGCACGAAAGCCCCTTGCGGTGCAGGGATTCTAGGGCTTCACCTTGAAGGGCCGTGGCTCAATCCTGAATGGAAAGGCGCTCAACCCATAACAGGTATAAGGGCGCCTTCCATAGAAGAATTGGACGGACTCATCGAGGCATCCTCCGGGAATATCAGGATGATTACTGTAGCGCCGGAGATGCCAGGTGCATTGAATCTTATCAACCATGCGGTAGATTCAGGGATTAGAGTCTCTCTCGGACATTCATCCGCCACGTATGAGCAGGTTATGGCAGCTGTGGAAGCCGGAGCGACCCATGTAACCCATGCCTATAATGGCATGATTGGCCTGCACCACAGGCGTCCCGGAATGGTTGGGGCAATGCTTTCTTGTGATAGACTGACTGCAGATGTGATCCTTGATGGCTTTCATATTCATCCTGCTGCTGCTAAGATACTCATGAAGTGCAAAGGCAAGGACGGGCTTGCCCTGATAACAGATGCGACAATGGCTGCAGGTATGCCTGACGGTGAGTATGAACTGGGTGGGCAGAGGGTCATCTACCGCGACGGAGCAGTCAGGCTTCCTGACAGGAATCTTGCAGGCTCTGCCCTTACATTGGATAACGCAGTGAGATATGCCATAAGAGAACTTGAGTGTTCCCTGGAAGACGCTGTCTGGATGGTTTCGGAAACTCCCGCATGGATATTGGGTATGGATGACAAGAAAGGCAGTGTGGAAGTGGGAAAGGACGCGGATCTTGTTTTGCTCGATGCGGAGCTGCAAGTTAAGGCCACCATTGTGCGTGGTAGTTTGGTATATGTATCACAGGATGCTCCTTGGCAAATCCATGCAGGGTGACAGATTGCCGGGAATTCTCTGGGATTAACCTGTAAGACTTTACCAGGGCCTAAGGATGCAATAGGAGGCGATAGCATGAAAGTCATAGTTGCAGATGACTATGAGATAATGAGTAAAGAGGCGGCCAAGATTGTGGCTGCCGAAATAAGAAAAAAGCCTGACAGTGTCTTTGCGCTGCCCACAGGCGGAACCCCGTTTGGCTTGTACGCGGAGCTAATTAGGATGCACAAAGAAGAAGGGTTGGATTTTTCCCGTGTTTCCACGTTTAACCTTGATGAGTACATAGGCCTTCCTGATGGTCACGAATCGAGCTATAGCTTTTATATGTATGACAAGTTCTTTAATCATGTGAATGTGAGCAGGGACAGGATTCATGTTCCTCGCGGGCTTGCAGAAGACCCTGAGGAGGAAGTAGCTACATATGAATGGGCGATCAAAAGGGCAGGAGGAATTGATCTTGCCGTGCTTGGCATAGGGCGTAACGGGCATATCGGTTTTAACGAGCCGAAGACGGAATTTGGATCTCTTACTCGTCCTATTTACCTCGCTAAGAGGACGATTGAAGCTAACGCAAGGTTCTTTGGCGGGGATCCTGACTCTGTGCCGAGGCAAGCGATCTCCATGGGGATCAGGACGATAATGAATGCACGGAAGATTATTCTATTAGCCAATGGCCCCGAAAAGTCCCGCGCCATCAACCAGACTGTACTCGGCCCGGTGACTGAGATGGTTCCCAGTTCAGTTCTGCAGCTTCATCCTGATTGCACTTTCTTCCTGGACAAAGACGCTGCAGGCGAGTTGACGCCGTCGCCTAACGGTTTCATCCCAGGACCAGGTACAAGGAGTATGGTATACTAAGTTTGTTGAGCTGGGGTTCTCGTTCTGGATCATGCCCTGCTGAGGGCCGGCAAGAAGCGGAGGGATTTGACATTGCATGAAGAGCGATTTGTAATAATTACAGGGCTTTCAGGCGCAGGCAAAAGTGAGGCAGTGCGCGCATTTGAAGATCTTGGTTTCTTCTGTGTAGACAATCTCCCGCCGACATTGATCCCGAAGTTCGCTGAACTTGCGGCACAATCAGAAGGCAAGATCGATAAGATAGCCTTAGTAGTGGATATAAGGAGTCGCGAGTTTTTCGATAAGCTGTTTACTGCATTGGACGCCCTCGAGGTAATGGGTGTCGGGTATGAGATCTTGTTCCTTGAGGCATCTGATGAAGCTCTTGTGCGGAGGTTTAAGGAGACCCGCAGACGCCATCCCCTTTCCGCGGAAGGCGGTATTATCGAGGGAATCAGCGACGAGCGTCGAAAACTTGAGGAGGTCCGTGAGAAGGCGTCCCGTATCATAGATACATCGAATATTACTCCTAAACAGCTTCGTGAACGAATCGCAGCAGGTTTTGTGAAATTGAATCCGAAAAAAGGAATAGATCTCATTGTGGTATCATTTGGGTTTAAGCATGGTATCCCCATAGACGCAGATCTTGTTTTTGATGTAAGGTTCTTGCCCAATCCCCATTACGTAGAGGCTTTGCGCCCGCTTACCGGGGAATCCGAAGCTGTCAGAGAGTATGTGTTCCGTTCCCGGGTGACCACTTCGTTTCTTCATAAGCTTTTTGACCTTATGACTTTTCTTTTGCCACAATACACGAAGGAAGGAAAGACTCAACTAATAGTCGGAATAGGATGTACAGGAGGAAGACATCGTTCAGTTGCAATTGCTAATCGTCTTGCAGGCTTTTTGAAGGATCAAGGATACAATGTGACAGTGGAACATCGGGATAAGGACATTCCGGAAAGGCTGGCTGAGTAGGAGAGGTAGCGTAATGATCACTGTCAGCAAACTATATCCTCACTTAGATCTGAAAAAATGGTCTTTGGTATTTTCAGTCGGAGTAGGGCTTACGATAGCCGGCGCCATATCTCTTTCATACAGATGGATGCCTGGTCTTACCATGAGTCTTGTGGGAGTAGCGATGATTACGTTCTCTACTGTAATGGCGGTTAGACTAGTCATCAAGACTCTGGCGCCGGACTACGGCGATCACGTTGTGGAGATTCTGCACAGGCGGTATGAGCTTGGGCGTGGCCCAAAGATAGTGGTAGTGGGCGGTGGCACCGGTTTATCTACGCTGCTTAGGGGCCTTAAGGAGTTTACGGGAAACCTAACCGCTATAGTTACAGTGGCTGATGACGGAGGGAGTTCAGGCAGGCTTAGAAAGGAGATGGGGGTGCTCCCCCCGGGCGATATCCGCAACTGTCTGGTGGCGCTTGCCGATTCCGAGCCTCTTATGGCTCGTCTTTTTGAATACAGGTTCCCTGAAGGAGATCCTACAGGACTGGGAGGGCATACGTTCGGGAATCTCTTTATCGCAACCATGTCCGCTATTACCGGTGATTTCGAGGAGGCAGTCAAAGAATCCAGCCGGGTGTTGGCAGTACGAGGCCGCGTGCTTCCTCCTACTCTGGAGAATGTGACCCTCATCGCCCAGTGTCAAGGGGGCGGTGTAGTATACGGTGAATCCACCATTGGGAAATGTGGGGCACGTATTGAGAAAGTGTCCCTTCAGCCCGGGAATCCTCAGGCGCTTCCTGAGGCCCTTCAAAGCATTTCTGAGGCGGATGCAATAGTCTTAGGGCCTGGAAGCCTGTTTACCAGTGTGATTCCTAACTTGCTCGTTGCAGGAATCAGAGACGCTATTCAGGAGAGCAGTGCGCCAAGGATATATGTATGCAATGTCATGACTCAACCGGGAGAAACCGACTCCTTCTCTGCTGCTGATCACGTGAAAGCAATCATGGATCATGCAGGGAGAGGGATTATCGACTATGTTTTGGTCAACTCAGGCAGCGTCCCTCCGAAGCTGACTGAAAAGTACAGCCTGGAAGGGGCTTATCCTGTCAAAGTCGATAGAGACAGACTTAAGCCTTTTGGGATAAGGATCATGGAAGACGATCTCATTTCTAACATGGACTACGCCAGACACGACCCTGTGCGCTTGGCTGAAGCCGTGCTCGAGATTGTCTCAACAGACGACAAATCGCTGAGAATGAGAGTTAGCTGATTTGGCCGTAGGTCATGATAATCCGCCATATTGCCACTGACGACAAAAACGCGACTAAGTCCGCCAGAAGGCCTGCTATCAGCGAATGCCTGGTTTTCTTTATCCCGACTGCGCCGAAATATACAGTGATGACATAAATTGTGGTCTCAGAACTCGCTTGCATTGTAGAGGCCATCCTGCCTATGACAGAATCAGGTCCGAATTTCCGGATGAGGTCTATTGTGACTTCTAACGCGCCGGTTCCGGATAGAGGCCTGATGAGCGCTAAGGGCAAGAGTTCGGAAGGCATGCCTAACTGTCCTGATACTGGAGAGAGAATCCGCGTCAATATGGACAATGCGCCGGATTCCCGAAAGATTCCAATTGCTACGAACATGCCTACCAGAAATGGAATCAGCCTCACTGCAACGGCAAATCCGTCTTTTGCGCCTTCTATGAACGTTTCGTATATCTTCACCTTCTTTATGTATCCTGCTACGCAGATAGCTGCAATCATAAGGGGTATCACAAGGTTCGAGGCGAAGGTAATAGCCTTTATCAGCATAGTCCGGCCCTCCTTCGAAGCGTTCTGTGAAGCATTTCGTCGGCAGTCACCAGGTGTTTGTGTTCGGGGACGGCCTGCTTGCGGCAGACCTCGTTCGAATTTGGCTGATCCATATGCTTGCCTGATTCTCGACGCTCCTTCACACAAGCACCTGATGACTGAGTATTCTTGAGGCTAGGACATGACCTATGCGGCAAAGAGGGTTGGAGATTTACAGCAACCTACTTAGTGACCCTTAGACACACGGCTGAAGAACCTGTCAGCGAGTATTGCGACTAAGGTGGCGACAATGTTCATGAGAATGATGGGCATGACTACCTCAGCCGGGTTATAGGAATGATACTGCGCTCGAATGGCTACTATCGTAGTAGGCACAAGGGTGATTCCTGCGGTGGAAATCGCGACAAAAGTGCACATTGCGTCACTGGGCACGTCTTTCTCCTCGTTGAGGGACGCAAGTTCTTCCATGGCTTTTAGACCTAAGGGAGTTGCTGCGTTGCCCATGCCAAGGAGATTTGCAGCCAGACTCATGGTGATTGCGGCAAGCGCAGGGTGGTCGTCAGGTACTGAAGGGAACAGCAATTTTGCCACAGGCGCGAAGAGCTTCGCAAGCCACCGTGTCAGTCCTGCAGAGTCAGCGATTTTCATTAGGCCGCTCCACATGGTCATGATGCCGATAAATCCCAAACAGATATTCACTGCTCGGTTTGCGCTTTCAATAGCAGCTGTGGTCACGGCAGCGGATGTGCCGGCAGCAATCCCCGTAAGCGCACCAAGGACAATCAGCGTGAGCCAAATGGTATTTATCATGTTGGACATCCTCCGTTTTTGTTCTGGCCGGGCCTGTACAGGCCGTATCTTACATACCTATATGCCGAAGGAGAGGTAGATTATTACTACAAGAGATCCCTTGCCTTGTGATAGAATTGGGTCAGGTGATGCCAGGAATGTTCTATTCGGAGACAAAAGGCGAGCTTGCGCGCATGATGCCTGAGAGTGAGTGTTGTGTGCTTTCTGAGCTTTCAGCAATTGCCAGGAGTTGCGGCAGATTAGAGACACGGCAGAATGAAGGCGAATCAGAGCCGGTGTTTGAAATCCGAACTGAAAGCGCAGCTTCCGCCCGTAAAATAATGGCATTTGTCCGCAGTGTTTTCAAATTCAAGCCAAAAGTAAGATTCACTCATCGAAGGGGCAGACGTCCTGGGAACCAGTACATTGTGGAGCTGCCTTATGATACAGAAACTCTCAATGTGCTTCAGGATCTTGGTGTCGTGTCACAGAAGAGAGATGGTGTTTCTCTTAGGAACGGTGTCCCATGGCACCTCCTGTCCAGGCAGTGTTGCCTCAGGGCGTACCTCCGCGGGGTTTTTCTTGCAAGGGGATATGTGCAAAACCCGGAGAAAGAGTACCATATGGAGTTTATGACGGATAGTTTAGCCCATGCAGAAGGAATAGTGCGTGTGGCTGAATCTTTTAACGTAACGCCTAAGATTGCAGGGCGTAAGAAGGGGCACATGGTTTATGTTAAGGGAGGCGACGATGTAGCTCAGCTGCTTCGCGTTATGGGCGCTCACTCTGCAGTGCTCACGTTAGAAAGCGTGAGAGTGCTAAGGGGCGTGCGCGGGGATGTGAATCGAGTCGTAAATTGCGAGACTGCTAACGTGACCAAGGCTGTGGACGCAGGCCTGGCCCAGATAACGGCCATAAGGAAGATTGACGAAGTCATTGGGCTGAAGTCGCTGCCACCGGGACTTCAGGAAATCGCCAGGCTCAGGTTAGCTAACCCTGAGATGACGTTGAAAGAACTCGGGCAAATGTTGTCTCCGCCCATAAGCAAATCTGCTGTAAATCACAGAATGAGAAGGCTTATCCATCTGGCCGAGCGCTTAGACGGTAAAGTAGGATAAGATTCCCGTCAGGGTTTTGCAGAGGAAATCTTCCGGCTTTCTCGAATACTGTAACGTAGGGGGTGTCAGGTAGTGAAGATTGGTTATGAGATGAGTCTTAAGCAAGTTCAGAAGCTGGTGATTACTCCTGAGCTTCGTCAGGCCATAACCATTCTTCAATTGCCCTGGATGGAGCTGGAACAGTACATATCTGAAGAAATGCTGGAGAACCCGCTTCTTGAGTTCAAAGACAAAGATGAAGAGAGAGGCCAGGATTCATCTGATATTCAAGAGCAGAGTGAGTTATCCCAGAACGAGGCTGAGGAAAAGACGAATCATGATATAGATTGGCAACTTTATTTTGAAGACGCCAGTGATATTGGGTATATGGCGCCTCGGGAAAGTCGGGATGAGCCCGAAGTGTCATTTGAGTCTTTCATTAGTTATGTCGGGACCTTTCATGATTATCTCATGTTTCAACTACACATTTCATCCCTTGGCGAGGACCGGATGAAAATCGGCTCTCTCATTATCGGCGGGATTGACGACGATGGTTACCTGCGCATGGAGATTTCTGAAGTCGCAGCCATGGCCGGCGTTTCTTGCGCGGAGGTAGAGAAGGTTCTTAGCGTAATTCAGCAGTTTGACCCTGCAGGCGTTGGCGCCAGGACTCTTGAGGAATGCCTGATAATCCAGTTGGAGACGTTAAAGGCCACTGACAGTCCAACTGATAGATTAGAACTTGCAAAGAGATTGATAAAGGAGCACCTGGACGATGTAGCCCAAGGCGGGCTGGTCAAGATTTCAGAGGCGCTGGGGGTAGGGGTTCTGGAAGTTCAGGCTGCATGTGATTTAATAAGGACCCTCGATCCTAAGCCGGGCCGGCAGTTCGGAGGTGAACGCGGGTCGGCCTATATCGAGCCTGATGCAAGTATAGAGAGGGTGGGAGGAGAGTATGTCGTCACAGTCCACGATGTATCCGCTCCACGCCTTAGCATAAATCCGCTATACCGGAAGATGTTGAGTCAGGTGGACCGCCAACAAGATGCAGCTGTAGATTACGTAAAATCTAAACTCAACTCAGCCTTATGGCTGATACGAAGTATCGAGCAGCGCAGGCAGACTGTGCAGAAAGTCATAGAGTGTATTGTCAAGTTCCAGCGTGATTTCTTAGACAGAGGTGTCAAGCACCTGAGACCTTTGACACTGGAAGACGTGGCTCGCGAGATCGGAGTGCACGAATCTACGGTGAGCAGAGCGACTCAAGGCAAGTACGTTGCGACTCCCAGGGGCATGTTTGAATTGAAGTTCTTCTTTACCCGCGGGATTCCGACAGTATATGGTAAAGGCGCTTCCAGCGAGAGCGTAAAGAAGATGATCCGCGAGATAATTGAAGGCGAGGATCCGAAGAAACCCTTTAGCGACAGGGTTATCAGTGAAATGCTACGTGAGCAAGGAATCATGATTTCCCGTAGGACAGTGGCAAAGTATCGTGAGGAGGAACGGATAGCTGCATCTACCTTAAGAAAGAGATTTTGCTAGAAATAGAAGGAATTTAATGTGACAAAGCGAATACACTATAGAAGTGAAATGGCACTTTTTATTTTACCCAAAGCGGGACAATATCCATTATGCCGGGACGAACTACGTCCCACAAAATAGGCATTTGTTTCTAAGAGTCCGGCGGACAGGGCTTCAAATTCATGTGAGAGAGGTTCATCCTGATGGACAGATTTGTGAGCTTGCAAAGGAAAATAGCTCCTGAAATCGCCAGTCTCCTCGACATACGTTACTCAATCCTGCGTCATGTCCACTTCTATCAACCTATAGGCAGACGGACTCTTTCTCAACAGCTTACAGTCAAAGAACGTGCAGTCAGAAGCGAATTGGAGTTCCTGAGGAGGCAAGGGTTTGTCTCAGTAAGCTCCTCCGGTGTTACCCTGACTCAAGACGGAGAGGTGATATTTCAAGAGTTAGGACAATACGTCAGGGAGTTACGGGAGTTCGCCAGGCTGGAGCAGTTGCTTGAACGCATGTTGCCAATACGGAGAATCGTAGTTGTGGCCGGGGATTCCAGGCGTGATCCTGCTGTCAAGAAGGACATGGGTAGGGCGGTTGTCCGGATCTTAAGGGAAATCGTAGAAGAAGGGGATACCATCGCTGCAGGCGGGGGAACTACAATGGTTGAGGTGGCAAAGGCGATAGTCCCATCAGGATGGCCAAAACATATTACCGTGGTCCCTACAAGAGGCAGCCTCGGGGAGGAGGTAGAGATACAAGCGGATTCCATTGCAGTTGAAATGGCGAAGCTGCTCGGCGGGACTTATCGAGTGCTGAATGTGCCTGACGATCTTCATCCGGAGACAATATCCAGAATCATAAGTGAGCCACGAATAAAAGAGATCCTGGAGCTTATCAAGGCAGCCAGGATTGTTATTCATGGTGTGGGAACCCTAGAAGAGATGATAAAAAGGCGTAACATACCCAGGGACGAAATGGAGATCTTAGAATCGTTAGGCGCTGTGGCGGAGATGTTCGGATATTACTTTGATAAAGATGGAAATATGGTCTATTACACTCCCAGTATGGGTATTCGTCCTGAGGATCTCCAGGGCAAAAAGACCATTTCAGTCGCGGGTGGCGCCAATAAGGCCCAGGCATTGCTTGCAGTGGTCAAGCGCTACTCTCGAGAAGCTCTCGTCATAGACGAGGCTGCAGCCTTAGAAATAATGGAAATTGAAGACAGGGGGAAAGAGAAATGGCAGTAAAGATTGGAATTAACGGGTTCGGAAGAATAGGCAGGTTGGTGTATAGGGCAGCTTATGAGAATCAGAATGCGGAGATTGTAGCCATAAATGATCTGGCTGACGCGAAGACCAATGCTCATCTGCTAAAGTATGATTCTGTCCACGGCACGTTTCCCGGGAATGTAGAAATGAAAGACGGGAACATAGTGGTTGACGGTAAGGTAGTCAGAGTCCTGTCTGAAAGAGATCCCCAAGCTATCCCGTGGCGCGACATGGGTGTGGACATTGTCGTAGAGTCTACAGGCGTATTTACAGCAGCGGACAAAGCAAGCAGCCATCTCACAGCCGGCGCGAAAAAGGTCATCATTACAGCGCCTGCCAAGGGAGACGCTTTCACTATTGTAATGGGCGTAAATGAGAAAAGCTATGACCCGGCTAAGCACCACGTTGTGTCAAATGCGTCATGCACGACAAACTGTCTGGCCCCGGTAGCCAAGGTGCTCAATGATAATTTCAAGATTATCAAAGGCCTTATGACGACAGTCCACGCTTACACAAACGACCAGCATACACTTGATCTCATGCACAAGGACTTGAGACGCGCGAGGGCAGCAGCGCTTTCGATTATACCTACGACTACCGGCGCCGCTCGGGCAGTAGCCAAGGTATTGCCTGAATTAGAAGGAAAGCTCAATGGTTTTGCCATGAGGGTTCCTACGCCCAACGTGTCAGTGGTTGACCTTGTTGTAGACGTAGAGAAATCCACCAGTGTGGAAGAAGTGAATGCAGCGTTCAAGAAGGCGGCTGAAGGCGCGCTTAAGGGTATCCTTGAGTACACCGAAGAGCCTCTGGTATCCAAGGACTTTAACGGTAACCCGCATTCTGCGATTGTTGATGCATTGTCAACAATGGTGATGGACGGCAATATGGTGAAAGCTATTGCCTGGTATGACAATGAATGGGCATACTCCACACGTGTAGTGGATCTGGCTGTGTTCATGGCTCAGAAAGGGTTGTAAGCCAATCCGCTGCGGCAACTGTTGTTCGGTCCAGATAGGCGCAAGGAGTGTGATGGCTGTATGGCCAAGGCCACAGTAAGAGATATCGACGTAAAAGGGAAGCGCGTACTGGTAAGGGTAGACTTCAATGTCCCGTTGGACGCTGAAAGGAACATTACAGATGATACGCGTATCAGGGCTGCCCTTCCAACTATTAAGTACCTTTTGGAACGTGGCGCAAGAGTGATACTTGCGTCTCACTTGGGACGGCCAAAGGGGCAGCGTAAAGAGGAATTCAACCTCGCTCCGGTTGCGAGGAGGCTCGAAGAGCTGCTGGAGCAACCTGTCAACAAACTTGATGATTGTGTCGGTCCGCAGGTTGAAGCCGGAGTTCGCGCTATGAAGGACGGGGATGTGATCCTCCTTGAGAATCTAAGGTTTCATAAAGAGGAGGAGGCAAATGACGAGGGATTTGCGAAGGCACTGGCCTCTTTAGCTGATACATATGTGAATGACGCATTCGGGGCTGCCCATCGTGCCCATGCGTCCACTGCAGGAGTCGCAGAGTTTGTGCCCGGAGTTGCCGGGTTCCTCATGGAAAAAGAGATTGAGGTTATGGGGAAGGCGCTGTCTGCGCCTGAGAGGCCTTTCGTCGCGATTCTAGGTGGCGCCAAAGTCAAGGATAAGGTAGGAGTCATCTCAAATCTCATCGAGAAAGTGGATTCTCTGATAGTCGGCGGAGGCATGGCCTACACTTTCTTGAAAGCAGAAGGCCTCGAAATCGGCAAGTCCATTGTTGATGAAGAGAAATTGGACTTAGCCAAGGAACTTATGGAGAAAGCAAAGGCTAAGGGGGTCAAGTTCCTCCTGCCTGTTGATGTAGTGGTAGCTGACAGGTTCGCTGAGGACGCTGACGTCAAGGTAGTCGGGGCAAGCGAGATCCCTCCTCTTTGGCAGGCTCTCGATATCGGTCCGAAGACGCGAGAGGCGTTTGCCCGGGAAATCGCAGACGCTAAGACAGTGGTATGGAACGGCCCGATGGGCGTGTTCGAGATGAAACCGTTTGCGGAAGGAACCAGGATAGTCGCAAAAGCGCTCGTGGATTCCGGGGCGGTGACGATAGTCGGTGGCGGGGATTCAGCCGCTGCCATTTTGGAAATGGGGTTTGCAGACAAGATGACTCATGTTTCCACAGGAGGCGGCGCGTCTCTGGAATTCCTTGAGGGCAAGGTCCTTCCTGGCGTCGCTGCACTTAAAGATAAGTAGGTAGGGGTGAGAAACCTTTGCGGACGCGCATTATTGCAGGAAATTGGAAGATGTATAAGACTGTAGATGAAGCTCAAGCTCTGGTTAACGACTTGAAAGGCTTGGTTAGGGATGCGAGCGATGTGGAGATAGTCGTTTGTCCTCCGTTCACCGCCCTTGGCGCAGTTGGGGAGGCGCTTCGCGGCAGTAATATTGGGCTTGCAGCCCAAAACATGCATTGGGAGGATGAAGGGGCTTTCACAGGTGAAGTGTCCCCTGTTATGCTCAGGAGCCTCGGATGCATGTATGTTATTCTAGGACACTCCGAGAGGAGAACTTATTTCGGTGAGACTGATGAGGGCGTAAACAGAAAAGTGAAATCGGCGCTCTCAAATGGCCTGCTTCCTATAATCTGTGTTGGAGAGACTTTGAAAGAGCGGGAGGAAGGCAAGACTGAAGAGGTTGTGACTAGGCAGACAAAGGCAGCCCTCGATGGTATAAAGATGAGTGAAGCCGGGCGCATAGTCATAGCGTATGAACCTGTTTGGGCAATAGGGACAGGCCGCACTGCGTCTGCAGATGAGGCAAACAGGGTGATCCGGATAATAAGAAGCACGGTAGCTGAGGTTTTCAATTCCAGGATCGCTGATGAGGTCAGAATCCAGTACGGTGGGAGCGTAAAGCCGAATAATGCCGGCGAATTGTTCAGTCAATCAGACATAGACGGAGCGCTTGTAGGGGGCGCCAGCCTAAATGCGTCTGATTTCGCAGCTATAGTAAAGGCTTGACTTGGGAGATGCCTTATTAACAAGGGTATCTGGGTCAAGACCTTGGAAGGGGGTAGTCGGATGACAATTATCGTAGATGTATATGCACGGGAGATCCTGGATTCCCGAGGCAATCCAACAGTAGAGGCTGAGGTGACCTTGGCTGACGGTAGTGTAGGGCGCGCAGCTGTGCCATCCGGGGCTTCCACCGGTTCATATGAGGCGCTTGAGCTTCGTGACGGTGATGCGCACCGTTACGGCGGGAAAGGCGTGGAGAAGGCAGTTGCCAACATCAATGATACGATCGGGCCGGAGCTGGAAGGGTTCGACGCCACGGAGCAGATGGAAATAGATAACCTCATGATAGAGCTGGATGGCACGCCTAATAAGGAGAAGCTGGGTGCAAACGCGATCCTCGCAGTGTCGCTTGCGTGCGCTAAAGCTGCTGCAGAATCCCTTGGGCTCCCGTTGTATCGCTATATCGGAGGAACTTGGGCGCATGTCTTGCCTGTGCCTCTTATGAACATCCTAAACGGCGGAGCTCACGCTGACAATAATGTTGATATTCAGGAATTCATGATAGCTCCTGTCGGCGCTGTCACATTTGCCGAAGCCCTTCGCATGGGCGCTGAGGTTTTTCACAGCCTTCGCAGTGTAGTTAGGAAGAAGGGCCTGAATACGGCAGTCGGAGACGAAGGAGGAATAGCTCCTAATCTCAAGTCTAATGAAGAGGCTTTGGATTTAATAGTAAACGCCATAGAGGTTGCAGGTTACAAACCAGGTGAGGAAGTCCTAATAGCCTTAGATGCTGCAGCATCTGAAATGTACAGAGAAGGCGTGTACGTTTTTGAAGGCGAAGGAACAAAACGCACAAGCGACGAGATGGTAGGGTTCTGGACTGACCTTGTCGGAAGATATCCTATCATATCCATTGAGGACGGCTTTGCAGAAGATGACTGGGATGGCTGGAAGAAGATGACTGAAGCAATCGGCGATCGCGTGCAAATCGTCGGCGATGATCTCTTTGTCACAAATACCGAAAGGATCGAGAGAGGAATCAAGGACGGGGTCGCCAATTCAGTCCTTATCAAGGTAAATCAGATTGGCACCCTCACTGAGACGCTGGCTGCAATTGATATGGCGCAGAGGGCGGGGTATACTGCTGTGGTATCACATCGTTCCGGTGAGACCGAAGATGTAACCATAGCCCATATTGCAGTTGCCACAAATAGCGGTCAAATAAAGACCGGCGCCCCTTCTCGCACAGATAGAGTAGCAAAGTACAATGAACTCCTCCGGATCGAGGATCTGTTGGATGAGGCTTCACGGTACGCAGGGCGCGGAGGATTTCGGGTGTAGTTGACGGATGAGTCTTGGACCTGAGCGTTGGGCGCTGTCATTTCACGCTGAGCAACTGCAGCGCCCCGCGTTTTATTAGCTCTCCTTCGAGCCGAAATCTTTGAAGCATGAGGGGCGTGTATCAAAAATAGACTTGCCTACGGCTTGCAAGCAACGTAGCTTCTATATTATGTAAGTTTGACTGCGCCTTGCTGGTTTCAGTCGCGTGTGTTAGAATCTAGGTTAGTCTACTGATGGCTTTTCTCAGCAGAATGTACTGGGGGTGTTGCTCCTTGCACACGGGTCTTATAGTGTTTCAATTCGTCATATCCATAGCGCTCATTGCCGTCGTGCTCCTTCAACCAAGTAAAGGGGAGGGGCTGGGGTCCATAGGCGGCGGCGGACGGCTGTTCTTCTCTAAGAACAAGAAAATGGAAGACATTCTAAGCAAGATGACTTCTGTGGTGGCCGTGCTATTCTTGGTGTCCTCAGTGTTACTGACTGTGATAAGGTAAGTATTGCTTGCCCCTTTGACGCGCCAAGATAAGATGAGAAGAGAGAAGCGGTTCGTATTATCTCCGAAGAACGAGCACGATGTGGTCGTAACGATGTGATTATTTAGAGGTGAGTAGTCAATGACATCCATCGGTGCGTCTTCTATTTTGTACGCAACGTTAGCAGGTGGTATAGGACTTCTTTTTGTAATTTATCTTGTGCAGTATGTAATGAAGAAGGATCCTGGGGATGACACAATTCAAGAATTGTCAGGCGCCATACATGAAGGCGCAATGGCTTTCTTGAGGCGGGAGTATAAAGTAGTCCTAATTTTCATTGCTGTTCTTTTCGTAGTTCTTCTATTCGCTATCAATACACACACTGCAATAGCCTTCTTAGTGGGAGCAATCACATCAGTTTCTGCAGGATACGTAGGGATGAAGATAGCTACAGCTGCTAACGGGAGGACTACCCAGGCTGCAACCGGCGGCTTCAATGAAGCTCTGAGAGTGGCGTTTCCCGGTGGCGCAGTCATGGGGATGTATGTAGTCAGCATCGGGTTGTTTTCTCTGTCCCTTGTATACTATATAATGGCGAACTTGCCCGGCGGAGATGTGTTCTCTGCGATAGAGTTGATATCCGGATTTAGCATGGGCGCGAGCCTTGTGGCATTATTCGCAAGGGTTGCAGGAGGTATATATACTAAGGCAGCCGATGTCGGCGCAGACCTTGTAGGTAAAGTGGAGAAAGGCATTCCTGAGGATGACCCAAGAAACCCGGCAGTTATCGCTGACCTTGTAGGCGATAACGTAGGGGACGTAGCAGGGATGGGAGCTGACCTCTACGAATCCTACATAGGAGCAATTGTATCTGCTCTTGTTATCGCCACAGCAACCGGCCTGTCCGGCCCTGATAGCTTTAAGAAAATCATGTTTGCCCTTGGTTTAGCCGGAATGGGGATTATCGTTTCCATTATCGGAACGTTCTTTGTCAGAACCGGCAAAACAGAAGGGGACCCGGGAGGCGCTTTGCGGACCGGCACGTTCGTCAGCGCCGGGTTGGCGATTATCGGGGCTTTCTTGTTGAGCAAGTATTACTACGGTGAGCTTAGCGTATTCTGGGCAGCGTTCTTCGGTCTGTTATCAGGAATGGTTATCGGACAGATTGCTGAGAAGTACACATCCGGAAAGGCAGTGGAAGATCTTGCGGAAACGTGCCGTACCGGAGCTGCTACGAACATTATCGGCGGATTTGCCCTGAGTATGCGTAGCACGGTAGTCCCTCTCATTTTCATCGCTCTTTCTACACTGATTTCATTCTATACAGCAGGTTTCTACGGTATAGCCATTGCAGCTCTAGGAATGCTTTCTACCGCAGGTATGACAGTGTCTGTTGACGCATACGGACCTATATCAGACAACGCAGGCGGGATTGCTGAGATGGCTCAAATGCCGCCGCAAGTTCGAGAAGTAACTGACTCTTTGGATGCTGCGGGGAACACTACTGCAGCTATTGCCAAGGGTTTTGCAATCGGGTCTGCTGCCCTGACAGCGCTCGCTCTTTTCTTCGCGTACGTCCATGCAGTGCAGCTTGATATCATAGACCTGCTAAGCGCTAAGGTTGTGGCAGGCATCTTCATAGGAGCAATGGTGCCGTATATCTTTGCTTCAGCAGTCATGAGCGCTGTGGGACGTGCCGCGTTTAAAGTCGTTGAAGAAGTCAGGAGGCAATTTGCGGAGATTCCCGGTCTTATGGAAGGCACAGGGAAGGCCGACTATGCACAGTGCGTTGACATTACTACTGCTGCTGCGCTCCGTGAGATGGTAGGTCCCGGACTTGTCGCAGTGCTGATTCCTCTTTTGATTGGGATATTCCTGGGTCCTGAAACCCTGGGAGGTGTTCTGGCAGGGGCTTTGACGACCGGTGTGCCTCTAGCAATTCAGCTTGCCAACGCAGGCGGCGCCTGGGACAATGCTAAGAAGTATATAGAAGCGGGNNATCCATGCTGCTGCAGTCATTGGCGACACAGTAGGGGATCCTTTTAAGGATACTGCTGCGCCTGCCATGAATATCTTGATCAAGTTGATGACTGTAGTAGCGCTTGTTTTCGCCCCGCTAATCTTACATCTAAATGGAATTGTCGGGTTCTTCTAAGCATATAGGCGGGCAGACGGGTAGGAATCAGACGGCTCATATGACTCACTTATTTGATTTAGGATTTCTGCCTAAGATGAACCGGATTGAAATGTAGCTTGAAACGCATGCCTCGGGTCGTTGGCCCGGGGCATGCGCTTATTAGCCTTAACCTTAACCTGTGTATGCCTTTATTGAGCTGGTTGACCGTTACATGGAGACAGGGGAAGGCCTCCGATACCCACTGGAATAATGTAAACCCTATTTGTCTTGGTGGGCGGGGGTGTCTGGCAGGACAAGCGAAGATACAAGGCGAAAATAAGTCAGTTCGATATTATTGAGGGGGCGTTAGAGATGAACAGGGAAGATGCGCTGAAACTTGTAAAGCAGCATGTGAAAACAAGGAATCTGGTAAAACACATGCTTGCGACAGAGGCGGTTATGGCATCGTTGGCAAGACGTCTTGGTGAAGATGAGGAGAAATGGGCGCTTGCAGGCTTGCTCCATGATATTGACTATGACAAGACTTCAGATGATCCTGATCGCCACAGCTTGCTCGGGGGTGAACTCTTAGAAGAGCTCGGGGTTGATGAAGACATCGTTTATGCGGTAAAGGCTCACAATGAATGCCACGGGCTTCCGCGAGAGTCACTTCTGGACAAGGCCCTGTGGGCAGTAGACCCATTAACCGGGCTTCTGGTGGCAGGTGCGCTCATCCATCCTGAGAAGAAACTGGGTGCCCTCGATGTTGGTTTCGTGACAAACAGATTCAAAGAATCCTCATTTGCTCGGGGGGCCAACAGAGACCAGATGAAGTCATGTTCAGAACTAGGACTTGCTCTCGAGGAATTCGTAGAAATCGGCCTCGAAGCAATGAAGGGCATTTCGTCTGAGCTGGGTTTGTAGTCGTTCTGTTATGCTCAGAGTCTCTTGAACCATCTGATCCCTCATGCTATAATTGGCGTGCAGGTGAGACAGTTTGGCGAATAATAAACTTGTTGCAACAAATCGAAAAGCGTACCATGACTATCATGTGGGCGAGACATATGAAGCCGGAATTGCTCTTACCGGCACAGAGATTAAGTCTGTCAGGCAAGGGATGGTAAGCCTTCGCGACAGTTTTGCCAGAGTGGAGAATGGCGAGGTTTTCTTGTATAATATGAATGTAAGCGCCTATGATGCCGGTAATAGGTTCAACCATGAACCGCGGCGCACGAGAAAACTGCTACTTCATAAGTCTGAGATACGAAAGCTTGTCACGAAGACTCAAGAGAAGGGCTTTACGTTGATCCCGCTGAAAGTGTACTTGAAAGGCGGCCGTGCCAAAGTGGAGCTTGCTCTTGCCAAAGGCAAGAGGCTCTACGATAAGAGAGAGGACATCAAGAAGCGGGATGTCATGAGGCAGGTTGACCGGGTGATTAAAGATAGGGGACAATACTGAGCCCGGAGATATTTCTGAAGTAGAGTGGGTTTGACAATTTAAGAGATGATAAAGTTTGTGGGGGCGATATGGTTTCGACGGGGAGCTGTGACGACAAGGGTAGCGAGCCGAGATCCCGCCGACCTCGTAAAACGGTGGAACGCACGATAAGTGCCAACAACGATTACGCTTACGCTGCTTAAATAAAGTAGCCGTCCAATCCGGACTTCTCCTGGGAGACCGGTGCGGGCGTCAAATAAGCCAGGATGCTCTCAGTCCAATTCTCGGAGGATTTGAGCTAAGATTATCGAGATAGCCCTGAGGGAACTCGCGTAGGAGAGCCTCCAAGGCGAAGCTAAAACCCTACGCTACGCTCGTAGAAGCTCTTCGAGTTGCCTTTTCGGACGCGGGTTCGATTCCCGCCGCCTCCACCATTTTTTCACTATCCTTCCAATACCGAGAAACCAGGTGGAGCACGATCAAACCATGGCTGTGCACGCTCGAGCTGCCCTGCAAGACGGAACAAAGTGGCCTCATCACCAAAGCGTCCCACAAAATGCATACCAATTGGCAGATTGGATTCATTCCAATACAGAGGCGCCGACATTGCCGGCTGTCCAGTCACATTAAATACAGCAGTATATGGCATGAAATCAAGAGTCTTATCAGCAAGGGCATCAATCACGCGAAATACCTTCATTAACCATGCGGCATTGAGCCGGCTTTGCAGTCCAATCAGCAAATGCTCAGCTCTTGATGGTTGCAACGAACCAATCGGTACTGGGGGTTGGGAAAGCGTCGGAGTAAGTAAAATATCATAGTCTTCAAAGAAACGACCTATCACACGCGCTGAGGCGTATAGGTAGTTTAATGCTTTAGCATACTCGCCGGCAGTCAAAGCATGTCCCAGCAAAGCCATGGCTCTGGTTCCGGTTTCGAAATCAGACAGGGATGCTTTTCGTCCAACTAAACTTGAAATCGAATCTACCTCAGCACGCGTCTCGGCAGCTATCATCGTCAAATAAGCAAGCGAAAAGGCTTCTTTGTCAACCTTCGGCGCTGCTTCTATAAGCTCATGTCCTAGCTGTTCCAGTAAGCGCACAGTAGCTTTCAATCCCTTTTTGCAGTCTTCGTGTACATCTTTGCCAAGGAAGGGGTGGGATGTGAAGGCAATTCGTAACCGACCGGGTTCCGCGGTTACTTCCTGCAAATAAGGTCGCTCGATCGGCGGGGCCCAATAAGGTGCGCCAACGTCCGGGCCGGCGATGGCATCTAGCATTGCAGCGCTATCACGTACAGAGCGTGTAAGAACATGTTCTTGTGCAAAGCCTCGCCACAGGTCGCCTACGTCTGGTCCGGAAGGTGTACGGCCTCTCGTAGGTTTTAGTCCAAAAACGCCACAGCAAGATGCAGGCACACGAATAGACCCACCGCCATCGTTGCCTCCTGCCAGAGGAACCAGGCAAGCGGCAACTGCAGCAGCAGAACCGCCACTGGAACCACCGGCAGTACGAGTTAGATCCCACGGGTTACAGGTTGGGCCAAAGGCTTTTGGTTCAGTGTATGGCAATATGCAAAATTCAGGTACATTCGTTTTCCCGAGAAAGACTAAGCCCGCAGCCCGGTAACGTTGCACAATTTCGTTATCTCGTAATCGAGGGATATTCCTCAGAATACTAGTGCCTGAGCTTGTGGGTTCTCCCTCTACAGTATCCGTTGCATCTTTTAAGAGGAAAGGAACTCCCATAAAGCTGCCTTCCGGCAATTTGCTTTCTGCAACCTTTCGAGCCTTATCATACATTTTATGTACTACTGCATTCATCTTGGGGTTATACGCTTCAATTCGAGATATCGTATGTTCAACTAACTCAGCGGGTGAGATCTGTTTAGTTCGTACCAGTTCTGCAAGCCCTAATCCATCGTATTTATGGAGTTCAGAAAATGAATTCATAATAACCTCCAAAAATCATTATTCACAGAGTTCAGGCAGATAACCTTGGGGCAGGATCGAAGTCAATCATCGCGTTGCCAGGTTTAAGTAATATCTCTTTCACTGGGAACAAAGCCGTCAATAGATAATAACTCTCTAACGCATTCAGTTGTCGTTGTGAAAATACAGAATATAATAAATTATATCACAATCCTCGGTATTAGAAATTACTATTTGACTGAGAAAATGATATTCGATTAGCAATGCATTCTTCAAAGTGTCCCAGACCAGCTAAAAAAGGATTTTTCATGCTCATGAGGAATATGTTTCCATAGAAATGATGATACAGCTTAGTTAAAGAAGAGGGGCACAAACATGAACAATACAAGACCCCGTTGCAGGGACATCGGAATCGATATTGGGATATTCGTGCCTGGCAGATGGAATGCAATCACAGACGTGAGAGGGATAAAGGTCGGTCATGTGACCCTGATAGAAGGCGAAGGGAAACTGATCCCCGGCCAAGGTCCGGTAAGGACCGGTGTGACTGTAATTCTCCCGCATGAGGGTAACCTGTTCAAAGAGAAAGTCCCTGCAGCTTCATATGTTTTCAATGGATTTGGCAAGTCTATAGGGTTACACCAGGTGAACGAACTCGGTAACCTGGAAACTCCTATAGCGCTGACAAACACTCTCTGCGCCACGCTTGTAGCCGATGCGCTGATTGAGTGGTCCGTCAGGAACAATCCTGAGATTGGTATTAGTATAGGCACAGTGAACCCGGTTGTGGGAGAGGTAAACGACGGCATGTTCAATGACATCCAAGGCCGCCACGTCAGGCGGGAGCACGTATTCGAGGCAATCACAAAGGCCGGATCAGGGCCTGTGGAAGAAGGATCAGTCGGCGCAGGCACTGGGAGTTCCTGCATGGGTTGGAAAGGCGGAATAGGGACATCGTCACGGGTGCTCCCTTATAACCTTGGTGGCTACACCGTAGGCGTGCTGGTTCAAACCAACTTCGGGGGGATCCTCACAATATGCGGCGCTCCCGTTGGACGCAAGCTCGGGCGCTATTCATTCAAAAGCGATTCTCGGTATGATGTGCCTGAAGCTGGAGGCTCCGAAAGCCCTGACGGATCGGTAATGGTAGTCGTAGCTACTAGCGCTCCCCTTGATCAACGACAATTGCAGAGGCTCGCGAAAAGAGCAGGCCTCGGGCTTGCCCGAACCGGATTCTTCGGCAGCAACGGCTCAGGGGATTTCTTCATAGCTTTCTCTACAGCAGGGCGCATCCCACACAGCAGCCCTTCAACTCTCAAGACTGAGGTAGTATCCAACGATTCAATGTCCGCGCTATTCCTGGCAGTAGTCGAGGCAACTGAAGAAGCCGTCATTAACTCGATGCTGAGAGCCACGACAGTTGCAGGGCGGGACGGGCGAACTTCAGATGCCATTAACATCCAAGAGTTGCTTGATGTCTTGAGGCAGTATAACGCACTTAACTGGGACAAGACAATTCGCTGGTAATTCGCTCGCAGGGCGGCAGATAGCCTGTTTCACAGCGGGAAGACCAACCACTAGATGAGTATGACGGCAGGTTCGCGCGGTAGTAGACCCCGCGCATTTCTCTTGCCCAGGGAGGGATGAACTGGGCGCTACTCGAAGTATTCCTTGAAAACATGTGTGGAGACGCCATTGAATGAGAAAACAGAGTACCCTGTGGCAATGGATGATAGGAGGTTACCGTAGTGGCTATTGATACTCCGAACTGGGTGAAGAGTGCAGTTATTTATGAGGTTTTCGCTAGAAATCATTCTGCTGACGGGACGTTCATGGATATTTTCGGTGATCTGGAAAGGATTAAGAGTTTGCATACGGATATCTTATGGCTAATGCCTATCCATCCCATAGGTATTGCCGGGCGCAAAGGGACCTTGGGCAGCCCTTATGCTATAAGGGATTACCGCGCTGTCAACCCTGAACTAGGCGACCCGCGAGCCTTGCAGATGGTGATAGATAAGGCTCACTCCTTGGGCATGAAGGTAATGATTGACGTGGTGTACAACCACACGTCGAGGGACAGCGTTCTTCTTAGGGAGCATCCCGAATGGTTCCTCAAGAACCCGGAAGGGAGATTCTCGACTAAAGTGCCTGACTGGTGGGATGTGTACGACCTTGATTACCGCATGCCTGACCTTTGGAAGTATCAAATAGAGACCCTTGAGCAATGGGTTGACTTCGGTGTTGACGGGTTTCGTTGCGATGTGGCGCCCCTTGTTCCGCTTGACTTCTGGCTGGCTGCCCGTGACAGGTTGGGACGGAAGAAAGAGGTTATTTGGCTTGCAGAGAGCATAGAGAAGTCTTTTGTCAAGTATGTGCGGGATAGGGGTTACGCAGCGCATGCAGACCCTGAACTCCACGCAGCGTTTGATTTGACTTATGACTACGATGGGTTTGAGTATCTCAAAGATTACTTTCAGGGAAAGCGTCCGCTTAGTGATTATCTCAATCATTTATATATCCAGGAGACTCTTTACCCGCAAGACGCAGTCAAGCTCAGATTCGTGGAAAACCACGACAATCTGCGCGCAGCTGATGTGATCAGGGGCCGTGACTCTCTACTGAACTGGACTGTCTTCTATGCATTACTCCCAGGAGCTGTGCTTGTCCATGCCGGGCAGGAAATCGGTGCCACGAAGACCCCTAACCTCTTTGAGAAGGACCCGGTAAGCTGGAAAGACGCAGACGTTGAGATTATGTCTTTCATGCAGAAGGTATTAGGATTCGCCAAAGACATCAAGGGAATCTGTGAGAAGTTTGCCGTCGAGGAGCTGGCAGAAGGTGTGGTGAAACTCACCTGGCTCGGTGAAGGAATAGCCTATGTTGCACTGCTCAATCTGGCGAATAAGCACGGGGAGATCCACGTTGACGGGCTGAATAAAGCAGAGGTTTGCCTGGGTGACGCCGGCGACCGGGGGAGGTTTAGAGTAGAGCGCATGCCGGTCCTTGTCAAGATTCCGGCCATGTAAGTGAGATACTTCCTATGACTTCAGGCTAATTTCGATATATCACGGTATTCTCGGGGGCATTCTCTTCTGAAGGGGTGCCCCTTTTCTATGGGCGACAAGAGGTATCTGGTTGGGCTATTCATTCCCCCTGCTTGGGCTATAGGCATATCTAGCCCATGAGAGTAATAATCTTAATAAGCGTCGTCTGATGAAGACTGCCGGAACAGAATGTGCCCGGTTACGTGTTCAACCGGGCTAGATGTGTCGTTCAATGAGAATGGAGGTGATGCAAGGAGACTCCATGACGGCGCTCGATATGTAGGTATTCGTCAAGTCTGCCAAAGAAAGGAGGGTAAGCAGTAAATGAAACTATGGGTCAAAATTCTTATCGGTTTTGCCATAGGCGCTGTTGTCGGTTTGATTGTCGGGCCGTCCATTGCGGTTGTTAAGCCCTTAGGTGACCTTTTCATAAGACTTATCAAGATGCTCATTGTTCCCTTGGTTTTCTGTTCGCTTGTGGTGGGCGCATCCGGCATCGGTGACCTGAGAAAGCTGGGGCGGGTAGGCGGAAAGACAATTATTTACTTCTTGGCCACAACAGCAATAGCCATTACCCTTGCAATCATATTTGCTGTTATCTTCAACCCAGCCGGCGGATACATCTTCAAACAAGTAGGCGTTTACGAAGCAAAACCCATGCCCAAGGCGGCTGACGTCATCTTGAATCTTGTGCCTACCAACGCCCTCAATGCGATGGTTACCGATAACATGTTGCAGATCATCGTATTTGCGCTCTTTGTCGGAATAGCGATTTCTCTTATTGGTCAAAAAGGCAAGCCGGCTCTTGCTTTCTTCGACAGTGTAGCCGAGATCATGTATAAAATCGTCGGCATGATAATGAACTTCGCCCCTATCGGTGTATTTGCTCTTATTGCCTGGGTAGTGGGAACAAGCGGAGCTGAGGTATTGCTTCCTCTGGCCAGAGTGATATTGGTGGTATATTTTGTTAATATCCTCCACGCCCTTGTTGTCTATTCCGGGGCGGTATATGTTTGGGCAAAAATGAGTCCTTCCCAGTTCTTCAGGGGATTCTTCGAGGCTATGGCAGTGGCGTTCAGCACTTGCTCCAGCTCTGCGACACTTCCTATATCAATGCATTGTGCCCAGGAGAATCTCGGCGTGTCCAAAGAAATATCCAGCTTCGTCCAGCCGTTGGGCGCTACTATCAACATGGACGGAACCGCTATTTATCAGGGTGTGTGCGCTGTGTTCATAGCAGGAGTTTTCGGCATAAAGCTGGGTCTTTCCCAGTACCTGATGATCATTATTGCAGCGACCTTGGCTTCTATCGGGACAGCCGGAGTGCCGGGCGCAGGAATGATCATGCTTAGTATGGTGTTGGAAGTGGTAGGGCTGCCGCTTGAAGGGATATTGCTTATTGCAGGTATAGACAGGATCCTTGATATGATCAGGACTTGCATGAACGTGACAGGCGACGCTGCAGGCGCTGTAGTAATAGCGTCGACTGAAGGTGAGCTTACGAAAATCGTCCCGAAGCCGGCGCCTTCCGGCAAGTAACGTACAGACGGTTTTCAGTGCCCGGCTTAAGTTCGTCGGAGTGTTGGTTGTCGGTCAATTGCTTGTGTGCTCACACAGTCTCCTTAAGCCGAGTGATGCATGGACTATGGCAGGGTCGCGAGGATCCGGTAAAGGAGTCTCCGATCCTGCGTTTTCTTTCTGCTATGCGGCGTCTTCGGCACTGCACCTACATTCCCTCTGCTCTCATGTCTAATCTATGTGAATTCCCAGATCTTGCGAAACGAATGGGTTTCGGTTTGACTGCTTCGGATTCTTGAAAGCAACAAGACACTACTGTACGATCATGATGTATACATTACACACTTGATGTGCTCGGGAGTGACTGAAAATGAAGCGTACACAAGTCTACCTTACCGAAGAGCAGAGAGCTGCGCTTGATGACATTGCAAAGATGAGATCCGTGTCTATGGCAGAGGTTGTGCGTGAGGCTGTATCCGAATACCTCGAGCGCAAGACCTCTGAGAACCGTTTTGCCGTGCTCGATGAGACTTTCGGAGCCGTGCCGGAGTGGCAAGATGTTGAAAGCGTAGAGCACGTCCGGAATCTGCGTTCAGGTTGGGATGACAGGAGAAGGCGGGTTATGGAAGGGGAAGCGCGTAATGAGCAAGACTGAGGATGTTGCAGGGAAAATGAACGGAGGATCGGCGGGGCCGAGATATCTAGTGGACACTTGTGTAATAGTTGATCATCTTCGCGGGTATGTCGATGCTTATGAGTGGTTCAAAAGAATCGCGAATCAACCTGAGACGCCACAACTTGTCTGTTCTGTAATTACCGTTGCCGAACTGTTCGCAGGCTTGCCCGCAGAAGCGACTAAGGGCGAGGAAGCTGTTATCAAGTTGCTTTCTCAAATGGATGTAATCCCGGTATGTGAGAACATAGCTCGCTCTGCCGGCATCTATGTGCGAAAATGGCGCACAAGTCACGGAGTTGGGCTTGCGGACGCTTTAATCGCTGCAACCGCATGTTGCCTAGGCGCACCCGTGGTTACCAGGGACTTGCGACATTATCCCATGCCCGAAATCAAGACTTATGTTCCGTATTAGGCGGGATCGCTATCCTTGCCCGCCTATTGGATTCCCGTCCTATCCGCGTGCTCGGGCTGTTCTCATATGCTAAGCCATGACGGTTCTCGCTCCATGCCACTGCATACCCTAGGCTTTGCAGGAACTTTCATTTCATCGTGGAACCTTATCGCATTAGGTGCGCTTTCGGGATTGCCAGGTTATGGCATAATCCGAGAAACACAAAATACCAGTGGTTTTCCAGAAATACCAGCTGTTTTAGGGTTCTGAATCTACGTGCAAAGTAGACAAGAGACACAGCATATGAAACGCAACGGAAGGGGCCTGGCTTATGATTCTGCTGGAAGACATCCTCCGGGATGGAACACTAAGCCGCATTTTGCACTCTTTTAAAGAAGCGACCGGGATGGCTGCGACAGTTATCGACTTATCCGGTGAGCCTGTAGCCGAACTCGAAGAGTGGGATAACTGCGCTCTTTGTAGTTTGGTACGCTCAGTAGAAGAAGGGCGCAAGAGGTGTTCTCTGTCCTATAAGGATGCAGGCTTGCAGGCGGCCAACCTTGGAGATCTGTATGTTTTTCAGTGTCATGCAGGCATTGTGAATTGGGTCGCGCCTGTTGTGGTAAATTCTCGGCTTGTTGGCTCAATTACATGCGGACAAGTGACGATGTGGGCGCCTGATGAGTTCTTTTTCAAAGAGGTTCTGGGGCGCACCGGGGACTTGCCGGTTAACCCGTCGCTAATTAAGGCTGCTGTCTCCAAGTTAGAGCAGATCTCGACTACGCAAGTGCAGGCTGCGGCTGAGTTGCTATTCATAATCGCTACTTATATAGTCAAATCTATTGATCTGAGTCTGAGGCAGAGGCAGGAGATTTCACGTCAGCAGGCACTCCTTGGAGAAGCTATTCAAGAGCGTAAACAGCTGGAGGAGGCAATATCCAGACAAGATCTATACTCTCCTGCTAAAGAAAGAGAGCTTCTTGGAGCAGTAAGGATCGGCGATAGGGCAAGAGCCAAAAGCATTCTCAATGACATATTGGCTGACATTCTACTGAGTCAGCCTGTCCAGCAAGAAATAGTCAAGGCACGCCTCCTTGAACTTGCAGTCTTTGTGTCTCGCGCTGCGGTTGAGGCAGGAGCCGGTATCGAGTCTATTTTGGGCATGAATTACGACTCTGTGCAGAGATTATCCCATCTTGATGATTTCGAGGACCTGTGCTTCTGGATTGTGAGAGTCTTAGACCAATTCATGGATGCTGTGTCTTGCGCTGAGACTGCCAATTCGGGCGCAGGCACAGTGAGACAGGCCATCAAGTATATGATGGAGAATCTTGACAGAGAGCTGACAGTTGCTGATATTGCCTTATCAGTGCATATAAGCGCTTCCCATCTCAGTCATCTTTTCAAAAAGGAAACGGGAATGGCCCCGATAGACTACCTGACTTGGCTGAGGCTGGAGAAATCTAAAGAGCTTTTGTGCAGCCTTGATCTCAGTATTTCTGAGATTGCTGAGAAATGCGGGTACGGGGATCCCTCCCACTTCAGCAAGGTTTTTAAGAAGGCGCAAGGGATCCCCCCGAGCGTGTTTCGAAGACAAGCCCTCGGATGACGGTGCATGTGTATCAGGCACATGTGTCTGTTCTTTAACATGGTCTGGATCCGTGTCCGCCCCCAAATTCGCGCCTTTGGACGGCAAAGAAGAGTTCATGACGTCTTCCATTCCAACATCACTGTGTTGGCCAATCAGGCCAGATTCGCAGAAAAATCCAAGAAACCATAGGACAATCCATGGATCCTAGGTTGTGCCGGATTACAATAGTATATAGGGCATAAGAGAGACTGTCCGAGCATCTTCGGGGGACTCGACGCTTTTGCTTCTATGAATAGATTCTTTCATGTGAACGAAGGAGGTAAGACACGTGTTTGACTTGGGAGAGATACGACAAGCGCTGGAAAGTGGCAACGCTCAGGCAGTCAGGAAGCTGACTGAGGCCGCTCTAGGACAAGGTATCAGCGCTGAAACCGTTCTAAATGAAGGTCTTATCGCAGCAATGTCACGAGTAGGTGAGAAGTTTAAGAGAAACGAGGTTTATGTGCCTGAGGTGCTAGTAGCTGCACGAGCTATGTATGCAGGCCTGGATATCCTCAGGCCTATCTTGGTGGAGACAGGGACCAAAGCTGTGGGAAAGCTTGTCATCGGGACCGTAAGAGGAGACCTTCACGATATCGGCAAGAACTTGGTGCGGATGATGTTCGAAGGCGCCGGTTTCCAAGTTGTTGACCTAGGCATTGACGTTCCGGAAGACAAGTTCATTGATGCGGTCAGAACCGAGAGACCGGATTTCATAGGCATGTCCGCTCTTCTTACGACAACAATGCCTGCAATGAAGACTACTATTGAAGCGCTTGAGAACGCCGGCTTGCGCGACAAGGTGAAAGTCATAGTCGGAGGCGCGCCTGTAACCCAGCATTTTGCTGATGCAATCGGCGCTGACGGTTATGCTCCTGACGCATCCTCTGCTGTGGACTTAGCAAAAGAGTTGATAGGTTAAGGGCTATGAACAGGAGGTGATGTAGCTATGAGTCTTAAAGACTTGATGGAAACATGCGGTGGGAGGCCTGTGATTCCGCTGTTGGGTTCTCCCGGCGCCAGATTAACAGATACCTCCCTTAAGCAAAACGCTTTTAATCCGGTCTTGCATGCCGGATCTATTCAGGCCATCGCAGACAGGTTTGAGCCTGATGCGGTCTTTCTCATGATGGACTTATCCCTTGAAGCAGGAGCGCTCGGCCTTTCTATCCAATATCCCCTCTACCAACCTCCGACAGTTCAGGATCATCCTGTGAGGAGTTTGCAGGATCTTGAAGGTATCCGAAAGGCTGACATACTAGATGATGTAAGAATTCAAGGGCATATCAAGGCCTTGGAACTATTGGGCAAGACCTTAGATATTCCCAAAGGCGTTTATGTATCAGGCCCGTTTACCCTTGCCGGACTTCTGATGGGCACATCTGAAGTTGCTATCGCGACAATTACAGAGCCTGATTTTCTCCATTGCCTGGTTGAGTTCTGTAAAGACATATGCTTGAGGTATGCAAAGGCTCTTGAAGATGCAGGAGCTGACATTATCGCTATCCTGGAGCCTACCGCCACATTGCTGTCTCCTGAGTCTTTTTCCACGTTTTGCGGAGGCTATGTTCAGGGCATTATCAGGGAATTATCACCTGTTTCTGTGCTTCATGTATGCGGGGCTGCATCTCACCTAATCAAAGAAATGGCGGCTACAGGGGCTGACGGTTTAAGCCTTGATGCGCCGGTCGACCTATGCCAAGCCGCAAGAGAAGTGCCCCCTGACGTAGTTGTCATCGGCAATATCGACCCGGTCAGGGTCATTACCCAGGAATCACCTGAAGGCGTCTCTAAGGCGACTCGAGAATTGGTTGATGAGATGAGGCCTCATAGGAATTTCATACTCAGCACAGGCTGTGATATTCCGTATGAAGCTCCTTTTCCCAACATTGACGCGTTCATGAAAGAAGGGCGCCTTTGATCACACTGTGTTTACCCGATAGGGAAATTGAGTTAAGCGTTCCGTCGGGAATTAGGCTATTGGATGCACTTCGCAAAGCAGGGCTTGACATCTACTCACCCTGCGCGGGACGCGGTGTGTGTGGCAAGTGTAAGGTTAAGATAGAAGGCTATGTGTCTCCTTTGACGCCTGTCGAAATAGAACACATAACTTGTGAGGGCCTTAGAGAAGGAGTTCGTTTGGCGTGTCAAGTAATCCTGGAAGGAGATACCACTGTGCAACTCTTGGGCGCTGAATCTCCTCTCTTTGATGACACGACAATCGTAATGGAAGGCCAAGTTCCGGCAGGCCAATGGGATCCTCGGGTACAAGCCTGTCCCTTTCATCCGGATTTTCAAGCCTTAGACGGTAGTTCATCTGATTGGGATCGCATAATTGAGTCTCTTGACCTCTCATGCGGACGAAGAGTGCCCGTACTTTCATTAGCCCGGAGGCTGCCTGAAGTCAAATGTGAACATGCAGGGTCGCTCAGAGAACGTTCCCTGCTTCATGCAGTCTTCTTAGATGATGAGGTGCTTGACATCGTATCGGAAGCCCCTGAGCCCTTCGGTGTAGCTCTTGATATAGGGACTACAACTGTAGTGGCCTATCTGGTTAACCTTAAGACCGGGGAATCATTAGGCGCCATAGGGAGTATGAACCCCCAAGCGTGCTACGGAGCGGATATCATATCACGAATCACCTGCGCCGGTACTAATGAAGGCTTATTAGTTCTGCAAAAAGAGATTGTAGATACAGTAAATGATCTTATCCGGAAGCTGGCAACCGAGTATCAAATCTCACTTGATCAGATCTATCTGGTCTCTGCAGTCGGCAACACATGTATGCACCATCTGTTCTTAGGCATATCTCCCAAGCATCTTGGTAAGTACCCGTACAGCCCTGTTGTACGGGATTTGGGGCTGCTATTGCCGTCGGAAGTAGGCCTGATGGCAATGAACAGGCGAGGCAGATTCTTCTTCTTGCCGAACATCGGCGGGTTTATCGGTTCAGATATTCTTGGGGTAGCCATCGCTTGTGGCATTTCTGAGCAATCCAAGCCAACTCTGATAATAGACATCGGGACAAACGGGGAGATCATGCTTGCAGGAAAGGGCAGACTCCTCACATGTTCGGCTGCAGCAGGGCCTGCTTTGGAGGGAGTGAATATCTCCTGTGGCATGGTTGCCTCCCGAGGCGCTATTGACCACGTGTGGCTCACGAGGCAGGGTGGCAGGGAAGATATTGGTCTCGGCGTTATCGGCAACTGTCCCCCAAGGGGGATTTGTGGGTCAGGTCTCATAAGCCTTGTGGCTGTTCTTAGGGAAGTGGGAATCATTAGCGAAAGCGGAAAGCTTGCGAGAAATGATGTTGATTTTAGCACACCACTGGGGAGAAGACTCATACAAGGTGACGAGGGTACGGAATTTGTGCTTTGTTCTCATGAGTATGGATGTGTTGAACCAGGTTCAGAGCATGTTCCTCCCGTAACACTCACTCAGCGGGACACTAGAGAGTTTCAACTGGCCAAAGGCGCAATTAGGGCAGGGGTTGAGATCTTGCTTAGTAAATTGGAACTTAGCGCCGACGACCTTGACTCTATTATCCTAGCAGGCGCTTTCGGGGCCCGTTTGGATAAAAGGGCTCCGATTGAAATCGGATTGCTTCCGCCAAGTCGGGCTGCGCAGGTGATATCTGCGGGAAACGCGGCCGGTGAAGGCAGCAAGCGGGTCTTGATGAGTAAAAGCGCCTATGATGAAACGCTTCGCATTTACAGAATAGCTGAACATATTGAGCTTGGGGCATGTGAAGGATTTCAGGATATTCTCGCAGAGTCTATGTTCTTGATCCCAAAGTAGACTATTACGGAAACCTGCTGCCGAAGCCGCGCTCGTAGCAATGGGCGGGTGGGACATCGATTTTGTTTTTATGTTGGGGGAACGTCATGGGAGACAACAACAACCACAGAACTTTCAAGGTCCGCCTCATACTTGATAAGAACCCGGCATCATCCGGGATTTTGTCCAGTGTCAGCACGGTTGATCTGGCAATTCCCATGCCTTCCTATTGTGACATAATGCATGCTATCACGAAAGAGGATTGTGCCCATCTGATGGAGTCAAGCGCAGGCTTCTTTGAAGAGATCCTGCTTCCATGTGAAAGGCAGATAAATCCTGTCCTAATTTACGCGGATTTCTCCATCTTAGGCGTGCCGGAGGATCAAGAAGTACTGCTTAAGGAAGGATGTAGGCTTTCGTGTCCGGGCCGGTTGTTTACAGGAGCAAGCCATGTCATTGCTGCTATAGGTACAATTGGTTCGGACTTGGAAAATCACGTGGGAGCAGCCTTTCAATCGGGTGACCCTTTCTATGCTGTTGCCTTGGATGCCGTAGGGTCTATCATGTTGAAACGGATGATTGAAGAATTCTACAAGGCATGCAGCATAAAAGCGGCTGAAGCCAATATGGGGATTGGGCCAAGGGTTTCACCGGGGTGCTATAGAACATCCCTGTCTTGTCAGAAGACGCTATTCTCACTTTTGGATGCGTCTCGTATAGGGGTTACGCTTTCGTCTTCATACCTCATGTCTCCAATTAAATCGTCGTCGTTATTCTTTCCATTAGGGGAAAGGATACCGGCCTCTCTTCGAACCTCTGATTCGTGCAAGTTCTGCGATTTCAGAGAAAGGTGCTATTCAAGATACGTGTAACTGTTTCTCCAATACATCATGGTGCGCCGGGAAACATACGCAAATCCGGTAAGAGCCTCGATGCTTATCCAGATCCTCATCAAATCAATTCTCCCTGAGGGCGAACCGAATGAATCACGTATGCAAGACTCTTGACAGATGAGAGTTTGTAACTGCAAATTTGTACTACAGTATGGCAGAAAACTACACAGGTATGACTCAGCAGGCTAGAGAAGTGTTAACACTACAAACAGAAGCACTTGCTGGATACTTGTAGCGATTGTAATCAGTAGTATTTTCCAAGAGCAATCTCTTCTCGACCATGTTAGGATGTTGACACTAGTATACTGTGCACTGCGAAGCCTGCATTACGAATTTGAGGCTTTGATTTAGTCTCATAACACAAATAGCCTTGGGTTTATCGGATATGGATTAATTGGTACGGTTGCTAGGCTATGGAAGGAAGGTGCAGAAACAACACTATGTTTTCAAGGTTGAGAGATGCAGACGAGAGGTTCGGGGCTTTACTGCTTTTCATGTTGCTACTGATAGTGCTTCTCCAGGCAGGCGCCCGCCTAGTAAGGTTCTCTATCATATGGACCGAGGAAATTTCGCGGTATTTGTTTATCTACACGATAATGCTAGGGGTGAGCGCTGGGGTAACATCCGGTGGTCACGTGGGGACAACAGTTCTTTGTGATAAATTTCCTTCTAAGGTTCAAGCTGTTCTAAGTATTGTGCGTAACATGATTTTTCTGGCATTCACTCTTCTTATGGCTTTCATGGGTATCCGGTTTGTCCTAATGCAACTGGAATTTGGGCAAGTCTCGTCCGCTACAGGCATCCCCCTATACCTTATTGCTTTTGCATTACCAATAGGATTTGTAGGAGCCAGCATTCGAATCATCGCTATCCTTGTGTCAGAAATCAAAGGGATACATACTTACGCCGAACGTTCAAGCAGTTGCGGTGATAGGGGGGCATAACATATGAGCATGAGTCTTGTCTTGTTGATCTCGTTCACAGTATTAGTTCTCCTTGGAGTCCCCATTTCCGTTGCAATTGGAAGTGGTGCTTGTATAGCTATTATGATAGTCAAGCCATTCCTTATCGCCATGATTCCCAGCATGATGTACGGTGCACTGGACTCGTTTCTTCTTACTGCAATCCCCCTGTTCATGCTTGCAGGTTTAGTCATGGAGAAGGGAGGCACGTCTCAACGGATTTTTGACTTTGCTTCATCTCTTGTTGGTTGGATGCCAGGAGGCCTTGGAGCTGTTAATATTCTGGCCAGTGTCATCTTTGGAGGAATTTCCGGTTCATCTGTGGCAGACGCCGCAGGGCTTGGGCCAATAGAAATATCGGCTATGACGAAACGAGGCTATCCTATTGGTTATTCTGCTGCTGTTACACTTGCGTCATCTACCTTCTCAGTAGTCATACCCCCTAGCATTCTAATGGTGCTATATGCTATTACTGCCGGGCAATCTGTAAGCGCTTGTCTCATAGCAGGTTTGGTTCCCGGGCTTACCCTTGCCTCGATCATGATTGGATTTAACTATGTCATATCGCGCAAGAACGGATGGGGAGGAGATGTTCCGCTTAGATTTAGGACCATAGGGTCCGAGTTCAAGAAGTCGTTTTTTGCATTACTCACGCCGATAGTACTCCTTTGGGGAGTGTTAGGCGGGGTGTTCACTCCAACTGAGGCAGCTGCTGTAGCTGTCCTATATGTATTGCTCATTTCTCTCTTCATATACCGTGAAGTAGGGATTCGTGACTTGCCTAAGATCCTAAAGGAGGTAGTACGAACGGGTGGCCCTGCAGTGTTTATTGTAACCACTGCATCTATTGCAGCTTACATACTTACTGTGGACAAAGTCCCTGTTGTAGTTGCGAAGTTTCTGATTACTTATCTTAAGGCACCATGGTTAATCACACTGGCCATTTGTGCATTCCTGCTTATTGTAGGAATGTTCATGGACGCATCCTGTTCAATCATTGTGTTAACTCCTCTTTTCCTGCCGGTCATCATGAAGATAGGAATGGACCCGGTACATTTCGGTGTCATGCTGGTGGTTGCCTTGGCCATTGGCCTTGTAACACCACCTGTCGGCGCATGTTTATTTGTGACATGCGCTGTATCTAAAGTAAAGCTGGAAGAAATAGTGGTTGAGCTAATACCCTTTCTGGCAAGCCTTATCATTGGCTTACTTGTAGTCGCCTACGTTCCTCAATTGAGTCTGGCCTTACCGAAACTGCTGGGATTAATGCGATAAGCGGACTAGAAGGGCAGGTGATTTAAGCGGGAAATCATTGAATTGCTGTAGGATAGGTTATCTACATAACGGGAGATTATGATCCAAGTAGCACCGGTAAATAATGAATGACGGAGGTGCCATACGTGAATAAGAGAATTCGTCAAGTTGCTTGCATAGTAGTTTTGTCGCTGTTAGTATTTACTCTTGGATTTAGTACTCATGCTGCACCAAAGAAAATAGTAATCAAGATAACAGGCACAGAGAATGCTGAATCTAACACCTTTAAGGTTATCGAGCATATGGCTGCCCTTGTCGCTGACCGTACTGATAACCAAGTCGTGTTCGAGACTTATCCAAGTGGTGTGTTATCAAACGGTAAGGTCAGTACTATGGTAGAGCAGGCACAAATGGGTTCTATAGAGGCTCTTTGCCTGTCTACATTGCAGGTGACAAACTGGCTGCCCGAGCTCTCCATTATTTGTCTGCCGCTTCTCTTTGACAACATAGATGAATCGTATAAACTTGCTAATAGCCCGGCGGGCGGACAGATTCTTGCTAAGTATGACAACATGGGCCTTGTAGGGGCTGCTGCCTGGACACGAAACCTGCGTCAGTTCATTCATGGCAAGAAAGCTCTCGTGTCCCCGGAAGATTTCAAGGGGCAGAGAATGAGAGTTCCGGAGATTAAGATGTTTGTCTCATTCTTCGACAAGCTAGGAGCGGTAGTGACTCCGATGACGTGGGGCGAAGTATTCACTGCCCTGCAACTGGGATCCATAGAAGGGTTAGAGCAGCCAACTGAGACTATCTACCCTGAAAAGCTGTATGAAGTCCAGAAATACCTGACAGTGTCCGACTACGCGGGTGACTGGATGGTAATTTCGTACAGCAAGAAGTTCTGGAATTCCCTTACTCCGGAAATCCAGGGGATTCTCAAAGAAGCTGCGATTGAGGCAGGAGAATACAAGTACCAAATGGATAAAGAAGCCACTGAACAAGATCTCAAGCGACTTGCTGATAAGGGCATGATCATCATACGGCCAACAGAAGAGCAGAAGGCGGCATTCAAGCCCTACGCTGAGGCTGTATGGGCAGAATTCGAAGGAGTCGTCGGTAAAGACCTATTAGCTGCAGTTCGTGCGGAGCTCGGCAAGTAGGGATTGCCGTAGGGAAAGAGGGCGGGGCAATTACCCTGCCCTCTTCTGTCCACTTTCATGTAGCATGAATTTGCTATGACGCAAAGGGGCAAGAGCTTGGGCTCAAGGAGTAGGAAGCCGATGAGTACCACTTCTGAACAGGTATTTGAATGGGGGACAACCGAGTGGATTTATGAGCCATCACCGTGGGGTCATGGCAGAATTACAGTTGGCATTGTAGTCCTATGGCCTGGGTGTGTCCAGGGAAGCCATATCCACTATGCAGAAGAACAGATGGTGTTTGGTCTAGACGGTGTCGGGGTGCATATTGTCGATGGGGTCAACACTGAAGTGTCACCGGGCTCGTTTCTTCACATTCCTGCAGGTTCCATGCATGAAATGCATAATTATAGCAGACAGGATCATAGATTCATAGCTCTCTTCCTGCCCCCTCAACCCAGAGTGGCAACTGGAACCGATGCCGGTGGTAAGGCACTCGGGGACTTATCACAGGTTTGGGAAGAAGTAAGAAACAGTGCTGTGCCGACTACACAGGCTGCATTCACGTCTATTACAGGCTTTTCTCTTGCAGTAGTAAGTAATGACAGAGAGTTCGTGTTAAGCCCTTCAGGCTTACCGTCGTTCTGTGAGTACTTCCGTCGCGACCGTGTTGGCAGAGAAGCATGCAATAGGAGAATTATTGAGAGGCACTCCCAAGCTGCTGTGCAGGATATTTCCAATGTATTCGAGTGTTGCAGTGGTCTCGTATGTGCAGCTGTGCCTATCAACGCTGACGGAATACATTTTGGATCCGTTATCTGCGGGCATGCCCCTCTAAAGCATTTTGAAGCTGATCAACTTCAGGAGGCTGAAGAAAGAGCCTCGTCTGTTGGCCTTGATGGAGAAATAGCCAGGGACCTTCTCAAGCATAGCCAAACTCTGGCCAAGGGTAAACTCTATGTTATCGCTCAGGCGTTCGCAGAAGTAATCAGTACGGAAATACGAGGCATCCAGGGCTTGATTGCCGAGAGAAACCTTGCGGACCAGAGGGCCCAGCTCATCATAGAAATGGAACGTCGAACAAAGTTGGAATCGTCTCTCCGGGAGGCAGACATGAGGCTTCTGCAGTCTCACACGAATCCTCATTTCATGTTCAACACATTGCATTGCATAGCAGGATTGGCCATGCTTGAAAGTGCTGATAAGACCGCACGCGTGACTTTAGCTCTTTCACGACTCCTACGTCATAATCTCGGCAAGTTTAATGTTCGCGGAACAGTTGAGGAGCTTATGCAGTACCTCGAAGACTACCTCTATATATATAAGATTAGGTATGAGGACAAGCTTGATTATGCCATATGTGCATCTGATGACGCGCGACATGCAATAGTGCCGTTCATGGTGGTCCAACCTTTAGTCGAGAATGCGGTGGTACATGGGCTTGAGCCTAAAGTAGGTCACGGTCGGTTGGATGTTAAGATATCAAAAGAGTCGGATAGACTGCAAATTCGTGTGACTGACGATGGAGTGGGAATGGACAGGGAGCGTCTTGAAGCGCTGAAAGCTATGAGATATTCAGAGGACTTTGTATTTCCGACTGACGGGTGCTTAGGACTATTGACTCTTCACAGGAGGCTCAGGTATTTTTACGGAACGGATTACAATCTAACTGTCACCAGCAAGCTTGGCCGTGGCACTAGTGTGTGCTTAGATATTCCACTTAATGAACCATGACTTCTTGCACTTGAAGGTGGTTGTTATGCCTCGCGTTGTGATTGCAGATGATGAAGCGCTTGCTCGTCGAGTATTACGACACATGTTATCCCGGCTGGATGTGGAAGTTGTAGGAGAGGCCGCAGATGGGCGACAGGCTGTCGAGTTATTTAGAGAAAAACAGCCTGACGTAGTAATGCTTGATGTCAGAATGCCGGGTCTGTCAGGCCTTGACGCAGCCGAAGAGATCCTGAGTGAAAATCCTAATGCGCGCTTGCTTTTCATATCAGCTTACGACGAGTTCAAGTATGCGCAAAAGGCACTTTCTCAGGGCGCTTACGACTATCTGCTAAAGCCCGTGGATTTTTATGAGCTTGCCCGCGCCATAGATGCAATTAGAGTCGTTTTGGACAAAGACCGGCAACGAAAGCAAGACGAAGAACTGGTGAGAAAGAAGCTGGAGATGCTGATACCCTTAAGCGAGGCCTCTTTTGTCAATAACCTAATATTTGCCCACGTGACTGACGGTGAACAGATAAGTGCGTTAGCAAGCTTCTTAGGCTGTACGGAGCTACCTAATGCTGTCATGATCGCAAATATGGACGGCTTTATGGCCCAACTCAAGACCTCAAGCGAAGCTAAGAGAGAAGCTATTCGACAAGCAGTATATGTATCGATCAAGGCGTTTGCAGACTTGATTGGAAACTGCTTGATAGCTCCCTTTGGGTGGAATGAGTTTATTATTCTCTTAAGATGTCCTGATTCAGAAAATGTCAATACCGGTAATTGGGCAAAGCGGATCGCCTGTGACTTAGCATGCTTTGTCAAGAAGAAAACCAAAGTAGACTTGAGTATAGGTATTGGGCGTACGGTTCCCAGCCCTGTTCACCTAGGAGCTTCATATGAAGACGCGGCTTTTGCTGAAAGGTGCAGACGGCTTCTTGACGGCAGGCAGACCATACACATCAATGATATCGCTACCGAGTGTTCAGACGAACAGATGTACTGGCTTGATGCAGAGAAGCGAGTCATTAGTAGCATAAGAGACGGAGACGCCGTTACAGCGTGTGACACCATTCGAAAGCTGGCCGTTTACTTTGAAGAGCTGGGCACGAGTGAAGAAGCCATAAACACTATCTTAAGTGAAATGGTTATAGTTGCCTGTCGGGCGGCCATAAGGGAACCGGAGAGAGCAAGTGAGTTGTTGACGGATAAAGCCAGGGCGATAACGTGCCTGGAGAACAGTACGACTATGCAGGATAAACTGAAATGTGTCCTTGAGTGTGTAGATCGATTTTCTCGGTACGTAGCCGAGAGCTTTACCTCACGTGTCGATGTTCTGCTTGATCAGGCAGAAGCATTTATTCTTGAGAATTGTCACGAGAACATAGCATTAGAGGATGTTTCCCAGCATGTCAACCTTAGTCCATCATACCTTACCAGGTTACTACAGCAAAGAAGCGGGATGTCATTCATAAAACTCCTCACACAGGCAAGGATGGAGAAGGCGCGACTGCTTCTCCGCGATCCAGATACCAAAATATCTCAAATCGCCAAGAGGATCGGTTACTCCAGCGCCTCCTACTTCAGCAAGGTTTTCAAGAAAGAGGTCGGAGTCTCACCTATCGAATACCGCGAATCCTTGATCGCAAGAATGCATATGACCGAAGCAAAAAAGTGTGAAGGTAATGAGTAATAGCCAGAAGAAGTCCTTAGCCGAAAAACTACAGCTAGAACACATAGCATGCCATATGTCCTTATTTGTACAAAGCAAACGTGTTGCAGTAAGTGTTCTCTTTACNNCAATCTATTACGAAAACGGGCAGAACGTATCAGACTCCACATAATTAATATGACTGAAGCAGCAGGTTCCGGACACCCCGGAGGCTCGCTATCGGCTGCGGATATCATGGCAGTACTCTATTTCAAAATCATGAGGATCGATCCGGCAAACCCCGCATGGCCTGATCGAGATCGTTTCATTCTTTCAAAAGGGCATGCCTGTCCTGTGCATTATGGGGCATTGGCTGAAGCCGGCTTTTTCCCTACTTCTGAATTGATGACCTTGAGAAAGCTGGATAGCAGACTACAGGGGCATCCCGACATGACTAAAACACCGGGCGTTGACATGACAGCAGGCTCCCTTGGTAACGGCCTTTCAATAGGTTTTGGGATGGCTCTCGGCATTCGGCTTGCAAAGAGCGATGCTCGAGTGTTTGTGATGCTGGGCGATGGTGAGCTCCAGGAAGGTGTGGCCTGGGAAGCAGCCATGGCTGCTTCTCACTACAAAACAGATAACCTCATTGCCATAGTGGACAGAAATGGTTTGCAGGTCGACGGTGGAACGGAAGACGTAATGGGACTTGAACCTCTTGCTGATAAATGGAAGGCATTTGGATGGAGAGTCATTGAAGTAGATGGCCATGATATGTCTCGTCTGGTCACCGAGTTGGACAGAGCAGTGAATCCTTGTGGAAAACCTACTGTAATCATTGCAAATACGGTAAAGGGCAAGGGAGTCTCCTTCATGGAGAACGTTGTGTCATGGCATGGAAAGGCGCCTAATTCGTCCCAGGCGGAAGAGGCCCGTTCCCAAATTCATGAGCGACTGAGGACAATCGAGAATGATTAGGGGGGGATCTCGTGAACGACAGAATTAGCTTGAGAGAAGCGTATGGCATAGCTCTTCGAGAGCTGGGTCAGGTAAATGAAAGAGTTGTTGCATTAGATGCAGATATATCTAAGAGCACATACTCGTGGTTGTTCGGAGAAGCCTTCCCCGAAAGATTCTTCAACCTTGGGATAGCCGAGCAGAACATGGTGCTGACTGCCGCCGGTTTGGCCAGTGTAGGGTACATACCCTTCGTAAACTCTTACGCTGTATTTATTAGTATGAGAGCATGCGAACAGGTGCGGACATTCACTGCATATCCAAGGCTAAATGTCAAACTTGCCGGAGGCCACGGGGGAATAAGCGTGGGAACAGACGGTCCAACTCACCAGGCAATTGAAGATATCTCAATCATGCGATCAATTCCTAACATGACGGTATTAGCTCCATGCGACCGCTGGGATGTGAGAGCTTGCGTGCTTGCGGCTGCAGAGTGGGATGGCCCGGTTTACCTTCGGTTGGCTCGTGTGAAGCTTGATTCAATCTACACCGAGGACAAGGCTATGACCATTGGTAAGTGGGATGTGCTTGTTGAAGGATATGATGTCTCGATTATTGCGTACGGTACCATGGTTCATGAGGCTCTCAAGGCTGCAGAACATCTACGGAAAGACGGAATTAGTGCCGGAGTTATCAGTGCAAGCACAGTCAAGCCGCTGGATATGAATACGTTACAGGAGGCTGCGTCAACTACGGGCGCAATCGTAACATGTGAAGATCAATCCATCATAGGTGGTCTCGGCAGTGCGGTATCAGAGACCCTGATCGAGACAACCCCTATCCCGGTGGAGCGTATTGGACTTAGAGACGTGTTTGCAACGTCAGGCAGTGCGGACGAGTTGTATGAACGTTACGGCCTGAGTTTTAAGCATATTGCGGAAGCGTGTAAAAGAGTGGTCAGAAGAAAGATACAGACTAACTAGTCAAGGAGGTATTGAGAGATGTATACGATTCACGAGAGTGAGATTGAAGCAAAGAAACTCACAGGTAGAGACCATAAGATGATAATCGGCCCGCACGCGGCACTGAAAGCAAAAACCATGTGTGGCGGTATTGCTGATTTTCCACCGGAATCACTGGCGCCTCCCCATGTTCATCCATTAGAAGAAGAGGTGATTTTTGTTGTCACTGGGTACGGCCGGATTTTCTTCGATGGCGTGCCTGAACCGGTAAGGCCCGGTACTTGTGTCTCAGTGCCTCCCGGCGTGGAGCATCAGATAAACAACCAGAGCAAAGAAGTGTTGAGGATAGCATATGTATTTTCACCCCCTGTTGTACAGGGCTCTTATGAGAAGAAGTAGTCTTTCACTAATTGCGACCACAAGATCGGAGAGGGTGTCTAAATGAAGGGAAGCAAGTGTAAGGGTCATGTGCCGGAGAGGCTACATAACTTGTACAAACAGATGGTCCAAATTCGGGAGTTTGAGGAAGCCGTGAAGAGACTATATCAGCAGAACTTTCTTCGCGGTTCAACCCATGTCTACATTGGAGAAGAGGCAATAGCGGTAGGAGCTTGTGCCGCTCTTAGGTCAGATGACTATATTACAAGCACCCATAGAGGACATGGCCATTGCATAGCAAAAGGTGGCAACATTCGTAAGATGATGGCTGAACTCCTCGGGAAAGCCACAGGTTACTGCAAAGGGAAAGGCGGATCTATGCACATTGCAGATCTTCACCTTGGGATATTGGGAGCTAACGGTATCGTCGGCGGCGGAATTCCCTTGGCAGCAGGTGCCGGCCTATCTATTGCAATGAGAGGGACGGATCAGGTTTGTGTCTGCTTCTTTGGCGATGCAGCCTGTAACCAGGGATCGTTTCATGAGTCGGCCAACATGGCAGGCGCGTGGAAGTTACCGGTGATATATCTATGTGAAAACAATGGTTATGGGGTGAGTACGCCAATACATAAGTCAACTGCAATTGAGGATCTAGTCTTGCGTGCTCCCGGGTACGGAATGCACGGTGTCAAAGTGGACGGGAATGATCTATTTGAGGTATATGAAGCAGTTTCTGACGCGGTTGAGCGGGCACGGGAAGGACTTGGCCCTACTTTCATAGAGGCCAAGACCTATAGATGGGAAGGGCATTTCGTGGGTGATGCATGCGTATACCGCACGAAGGAAGAAGTAGAGGAATGGAAGAAATACGATCCGATAAAGAGATTTCGTGAGGTGCTTCTTTCAGAAGGTGTGGCAACAGCGCAAGAGCTAGATGCAATAGACTGTGACGTTGTCCAGGAAATTGAGGATGCCATCGAGTATGCAAAGGATAGCCCTGACCCAGAGCCGGATGAGCTACTGAAAGATGTATATGTATAAGACTATTATACAGGGTTAGTCTGGGAGGGAGACATTGGTGCGAGTAATAACATATTCACAAGCCATAAACGAAGCTGTCAAGGAAGAGATGGCTCGGGATGAGACAGTATTCATCATGGGTGAAGACGTAGGTAGGCATGGCGGAGCCTTCGGCGTTACAAGAGGCCTTGTAGAACTGTACGGAGAAGACCGAGTTAGAGATACTCCTTTGTCTGAGGCTGCTATTGCAGGTGCTGCAGTAGGAGCTGCAATGACCGGCATGAAACCGATTGCGGAGATTATGTACATAGATTTCATAACAATAGCTCTTGATCAGATCATAAACCAGGCTGCAAAAGTCAGGTACATGTTCGGTGGGAAATGTGAAGTCCCGGCAGTATTCCGTACACAGGGTGGCGCAGGTCGCGGTAATGCAGCGCAGCACTCGCAGAGTCTGGAGTCATGGCTTGCACACATACCGGGTCTGAAGGTAGTGATGCCCTCTGTTCCGTATGACGCCAAGGGCTTGCTTAAAGCGGCGATCCGTGATCCCAATCCAATCGTTTACATAGAGAACAAGGTTCTCTACTCTAAGAAGGGTGAAGTTCCCGATAGCGAGTATTTAGTCGAGATAGGTAAAGCAGATGTCAAGAGAGAGGGTTGTGACGTCACAATCGTGTCATATTCCCGTATGGTACTGGAGGCTTTGGCTGCAGCAGAGGACTTATCAAAAGAAGGTATAGAGGCAGAAGTTGTAGACATACGAACTCTACGACCTCTTGATATTGACACTATTGCCGCTTCTGTGAAGAAAACCGGCAGAGCAATAGTAGTCGAGGAAGACTGTAAGACTTGCGGATTCGGGGCAGAGGTAGTTGCATCCATTTATGAACATGCTTTTGATTATCTTGATGCACCGGTGTTGAGAATAGCCGGGGAAGACGTTCCCATACCGTACAACGGAAAACTTGAAGCTCTGGCAATTCCCAGTGCAGATGTAATTAAGAAACGCACGTTGGAAATGGTGGGATAACTGTGGATACTGAGTTAAAAGGGAAGGTGGCCATAGTAACCGGGGGAGCACGCGGGATAGGAAAGGCCATATCCCTGGCGATGGCCAGAGAAGGCGCGGCAATCATAGTTGCTGATATAGATATCGCTCAGGCGGAGATTGCCGTAGACGAAATACGATCTCTGCTTGAGAAAGAGGGTCACGAATTTAAGGGTATAGGCATCCTGCTGGACGTTTCATCATACGAGAATGCAGCAAGTGTTGTCGAGCAGGTGATTTCCACATTTGGCCGACTTGACATTCTTGTGAATAATGCAGGAATATGTCAGACGTTCCGGTTTACAGATATGAGTGTAGAGGATTGGGAGAGGGCCATCAGAGTCAACCTTACAGGTGCTTTCAACTGCTGCAAGGCTGCGGTTCCCTTCATGATGCATCAGCGGTCCGGGAGGATTATTAATATGTCATCCTTAGCCGGAAAGAGCGGTGGGCTCTTGGTTGGCGCCAGTTACTCCGCTTCGAAAGCCGGTATCCTTGGTCTGACTAAGGCTTTAGCACGAGAGCTGGCCGGGTACGGTGTGACTGTCAATGCAGTTTCCCCGGGAACTACAGAAACCGGCATTCTATCAGTGTTCCCCCCGGGTTCAACCGAAAACCTCATCAAGAGCATTCCCCTGGGTAGGCTTGCCAAACCTGAAGACATAGCCGCCGTAGCGGTATTCCTTGCCTCGGGCCCCGCAAGCTTCATTACGGGAGAAGTCATTGATGTCAATGGTGGGCAGTTCATCGACTAGACGGTCGCAGTAATTGGGGGGATGAGTTGTGGGAACAGTAGTCATAATGCCCAAAATGGGTGTCACCATGGATGAAGGTTCTATAGGTTCATGGCTCAAGCAAGAGGGTGACGAAGTCTTAGAGGGAGAGACTATTGCAGAGATCGTGACTGACAAAACGGTTACCGAATTAGAAGCGCCCGCGTCTGGGATCCTTGCAAAGATTCTCAAAGCCGAAGGGGAAGACGCGAAGATTACACAGCCAATAGCGGTTATTATTGAGGAAGGCGAAGATCCTGATGAAGTGCTGAGGCACTCAGAATTTGCTCAGACACTAGGCCTTGTTGACGACAAAGAGAAGGAAGACACGGCTGGAAAAGATGTGGTTGTTGAACCGAGCGGGTCAGTTCGGGGGAAAGATGCAACAGGAGAAGGCGATGAGAAGCGCGTGAAAAGCAGCCCTGCCGCCCGGAAACTGGCTTCTGAGCTTGGAATAGATATCGCTTCAGTCGTTGGCACCGGTCCAGAAGGGCGAATTGTTGTAGCTGATGTGGAGAAGGCTTCAAAGTCCCAACTCACAGAAACCGGGTCTGACTGCAAGGTTGCAGGTAGTGTACCGCCTTATACAGGGACTCACATAGCAAGGCCGCTTTCGCCTATCAGAAAGACAATTGCAAAAAGAATGACTCAAAACGCTCAGAACATACCCCATGTCACCTTAGTCAGTCACGCAAGTATGGTCAAGTGCAAAGAGTTAAGGCAAGCAATGTCTTCGAATGGGACGAAGATCTCTTTCACGTCGATGGTTATCAAGGCATGCGCGAAAGCCCTTCGACACCATCCTGATGTCAACGTATCAATGGGTACTGACGAGGTCATTTGTCACGCACATGTCAATATTGGAGTAGCTGTTCACACCGCACAAGGGCTATTAGTCCCGGTAGTTAAGGATGCAGACACGAAAGGCCTTATAGATATCGATAAAGAAGTAAGGCAGCTTTCAGAGAAAGCCAGGTCCGGAAGACTTAGTGAGGATGATGTGGCCGGGGGCACTTTTACAGTAAGTAACCTGGGAATGTTTGAAATTGACGTGTTTACACCAATCATTAATGCGCCGGAGGCTGCGATTCTTGGGGTTGGCCGTATTACCGACCGAGCTACTATGACTTCGGACATGCTGTTCATGGAACCACAAGTAGGGCTATGTTTGTCCATAGACCATAGACTAATCGACGGTGCACCGGGCGCTGAGTTTCTAGCAACTATCAAGAGAATTGTGGAGAGTGCTGACCTTTCGTGAACAAGAAACGCTGTCGGAGGGTAGATCCTTGAGTAAACTCAGTAAACGTAACCGGTTAGAATGCGACCCACCTTGTTGGGAACTTTCCGGTCAGGAAAACAGACACCTTGAGGACGTTAAGAGAGTATTGGATGATGACGACAGAGCAGTAGTTGTACTAGATGACGATCCTACCGGTGTACAAACCATACATGACATTATGGTCACTACTCAATGGGATGAAGACTCTCTTTATCAATTGCTTGCCGGCAAGGTTAGGGGATTCTTTATTCTAACCAATTCTCGTAGCTTCCCTCAAGAGGAGGCAGTGAGAATTAATCGTGATATTGCTCGAAATCTCATTAAGGCCGCATCTCTAGCCAACCGAGATTTTGTCGTTATTAGCAGAAGTGATTCTACCCTCCGCGGCCATTATCCTGCCGAGGTGGACGCGCTACGGTCGACTCTCCAGGGTAGTGCAGGAATGGAGTTTGACGGTGAAATACTCATGCCTGTTTTTGTGGAGGGGGGCCGTTACACCTCCGGCGACATACACTTAGTGGAAGATTCGGGAGCGCTCATCCCTGTAGGTAAAACTGAATTTGCCCGGGATGCCTCGTTTGGCTTTGTGGAATCAGATCTGAAGGAGTGGATTCGAGAAAAGACTTACGGGCGTGTCAGTGCAAATGAAGTGCGATCCATATCACTTCAGGATATCCGTAACCACGGACCAAACTACGTCGCGTCAATTCTGGAGGACACTACCCCTTACACAAGGTATGTTGTAAATGCAATGACTTATGATGATATTGAGGGCTTTGTCCTAGGCTTGTTAATGGCGGAAGCAAAAGGGAAGCGCTTTCTCTACAGGACAGCCGCGTCCTTTGTACGAGCAAGAATGGGACTTGCGGGAAGGCCTCTTCTATCCGGGGACGAAATCTATAAGGGTTGCCAAGGACAGTGGGAAGGATCCAATCTGCAAGGCGGCCTTGTGATAGTGGGATCCCATGTTAAGAAATCAACTGAGCAATTGAGAGATTTGATGGCGCAGAGCTATGTAAGGTCATTTGAATTTGATGTAGGAAGACTTGTTTCAGGATCTGCCATGTCTGATGAGGTTCGATCTATATCAAACGGCGTATCATCTGCGATTTGTGAAGGGCTGGTAGCGGTTGTCTATACCAGCAGAAACGTTGTGACGGCAGGTAGCCGGAAGGAGAGCCTTGCTATATCTCAGAATGTATCCATTGCTCTGACTCAGGTAGTGCGGCAACTCGACTCTCAACTACCACTCCGGTTCATTGTGGCAAAGGGCGGTATTACCTCAAGTGATATTGCTACCAAAGGCTTGGACATAAAAAGTGCATTGGTCCTCGGTCAGATCATGCCGGGTATTCCTGTGTGGAAACCGGTAGGTAAGAGCAGATTTCCTGATATTCCGTACGTAGTCTTTCCAGGAAATGTCGGGGGCCCTGATGCTCTTACCGAAGTCGTGCTTAAGCTTAGGGTTACAGACTAATATCATAGGTGTTATGGACACCGTTTTTGCAGAGTCAGTGTCAGTACGTAGGAATTTTCAGGAGGGGGAGACCTGCAGCGAATGGTAGGCATAAACGAAGTTGGGCTGCGTGAGCTCATTGACGAAGTACTGTCAATAACAGAAAGCAGAAAAAGTGAGAGTCTCCAGTCAAACCTAAAAAGGACTCGAGTATGTACCGGCATAGCGCGTCCTTGGTTGGCTAAGCACTTCGGTTTTAGCCTATTGGATTACTATCGAGCGCCTATTGTGTGCTTACGCGGGCAGCTCCTGACTAAGATTCTCAGGGCTAAGGAGCTTGATGATGACAATCTAATTAAGCCTATGGTTGGCGTAGACCTTGGTGTCGCCCTTGAACCAAGCCTGTTCGGTGTAGAGCCGGTATTCCAGGAAGGAGCGGATCCTACATTTGGGGATCCGGTTATTAGGGAGAGGGCAGATCTAGATAAGTTGGAGCTTCCTGATTTCTTCCAAAGTGGATACATGCCTCATATTCATCGTATGTATGAAGAGATTCAGGGCTTGGTGGACGGTGATCTTCAAGTTACCTTCCCGGGATTTGCCAGAGGTCCGTGGAGCGTCGCTTGCATGCTCAGAGGATTTACGCAGTTATACATGGACCTGATAGATGCCCCCGAGTTTGTGCATCGTCTGATGCAGTTCATTACGGATTCAAAGATAAAGTATGAAAAAGACAGAGCCAAGTTCCTCGGGGTGGATCTGAATTGCCCTGATCGTCCAACTTGGAAGTACGTATACGCAGATTACAGGGAAGTTGACGTCTCGGATCTCTATAATGATGAGGTTGACGGTGCCCTGTTTTCTCCGGCGACTTATGAAGAATTCATCTTTCCCTACGAAGAACAAATAGCCAGGGAATTTGGTGGAATTAGATATTACCATAGCTGTGGGAATCTTACTAGTTTTGCACCCATTATCTGCAAGCTTTCGGGGCTTCGGATTTTTCATCTGAGTGCATGGACAGACTTAGATAGGGTCTTAGACTTGTTACCACCTGGAGTAGTAGTGCAACAAGTGTTCCACATTAATCATGATGTGATAGAGGCCGATTTCCAGATGAAGAAACATAAGGTACAGACAGTAGTGGAGCGATGCAGGCAAAAGAATGTCCCTGTGTGGCTGTGTGTCGATACCTACAATAACGGACCTTTGGAAAGTCTCAAGGAGTGGACAGCCGCAGCAAGAGAAGTCTTGAGAGAAGCCTTGTTTGAATAGCAGGGTTTTCATGGTTCAAGATTCGTTGGGCAGCTATCCTTCATTCTCCTATTGAATTTCTGTCCTATCCGCGTGCGCGGGCTGCCCTCACCTCTTCTACAAACTTGGATGCTAATTCGCTCAGGTCGTCCCATCTCTTTTCCTTCACCATAGCTTTGTTGACCAGTGATGAACCAACGCCGACAAAACATGCTCCGGCTCTGATAAACTCTCCGACGTTCTGAAGATTGATGCCTCCTGTCGGGGTCAAGCGCACTTGGGGTAACGGTCCTAAGATGTCCTTCAAGAACGACGGACCTACGTTACCGGCAGGAAAAATCTTTACAAAATCCGCGCCCGCTTCCCAGGCGGCCAGAACCTCAGTTGGAGTGAAGGCGCCTGGGACACACATGATGCTATACCTTCGACAAAGCTTAATCAGGTCAAAATTCGCAACAGGACTTACAATAAACCGGGCGCCGGCTGTGATGGCTGCTTCAGCTGTCTCAGGATCAAGGACGGTCCCTGCGCCGATAATGGCTTCATCTTTGAATACCAGAGACGCTTCACGTATCGCTTCCAATGCTCCAGGCGAGGTCATGGTAACCTCCAGGGCGAAAATGCCTCCTCTTTTCAAAGCCCTCATGATGTCAACCAGATCCGAGCCTTTGTCTACCCTAATGACTGCGACTATACCTGTATCTAACAGTATCCGGGTGCATTCTTCCTTAGTGAGCATTACCTTTCATTCCCTTCGCAGCCCGACTATTGACTGCATAATTAACAATGTGTTCAGGGAGCTCGCCATCTAGAACCTTGATAAGATTCAAGACTGCGGTTCGCCCCATAGCTCGCACAGCTTCCTCGGTGTGTGCACCTATATGCGATGTCAAGACTACGTTATCAACTGTCGTAAGCAGGGAGTTCTTAAGTGGCTCGTCTTCGTAGACGTCTAATCCGGCGCCAAGTATTCGTTTCTCTTTCAAGGCAGCATACAGGGCTTTCTCATCCACCATTTCTCCCCTGGACGTATTAATAAGGATAGCTGTTGACTTGAACCGGGCAAGCTCATCTCGTCCGATCATATGATAGGTATCTTCAGTCAATGGCAGATGGAGGCTGACAATATCGGCTTCCTTAATCAGCTCGGGAAAAGTCACATATGAAATACCCATTTTCTTTGCCCATGCATGATCCGGCTCAATATCATGAGCGATTATGGACATCCGGAACCCCTGTACTTTTGAAGCTAACATCTTGCCGATCTGACCTGTGCCGGTAATACCCAAAACCTTCCCTTGGAGTTCAAAGCCTAAGTACTTTCCCCATTGTCCCTGCCGCATCTTGCGATCTGAATCAGAAATGTGTCTTGCGACATCAAGCATCAATCCGATAGTCAACTCTGCCACTGCAGAGCTGTTGACTCCCGGAGTATTTGTAACGATTATGCCTCTTTCTGTTGCGGATTTGAGGTCGATATTGTTAACACCTGCTCCGTACTTGGAGATAACCTTTAGTTTCGGCGCATGAGACAGGACCTCTTCATCTAATTGATCAAGTCCTACTATTATGCCATCTGTTTCTCTGATGAGAGGGATAATCTCACCTTGTGTAAGTGGCCTTTCAAATGGATTGAATACCAACTCATAACCGGCCTTTCGCAGAAGAGTAATGGGTATGGGATCTGTCTTTCCGAACGTCCGCGGGGTAATTAGGACTCTACGACTCAACTTGTGGACCCCCTTGCTGGAAGTAAAATCAATGGGAATTGGCTAAAACCTCTTAGTAGTTATTGCCTCCCTTGTTGACTGAATATTGTCAATTGCTTTTTGCGGGTTGCGCAAGGAAACCCCGATAAACAAGGCGTCAATTATGGATAACTGAGCGATACGCGATGACGTGCTTTCAGTGCGATAGAAAGTCTCATTAGAGGCTGTGCATAGTTTTATGTCAAGGACCTTGTCAATAGGTGACTTAGCATAGTGGGTAAGGCCTATAGTGGTTGCTCCTTTCTCCCTGGCCAGCTCTAAAGCTTCAATGATATCGCGACTGCTGCCGGAATGAGAGATTCCCACTACAACATCGCCTTTTTCAAGGAGAGAAGCAGCCATAACCTGCATATGAGTATCGCTGTATGCAGCAACGGGCTTGCCGGTCTTCATGAATTTGTGAGCCGCGTCTTGGGCTATGGAGCCTGAGCCTCCTACGCCGTAGAAATGAATCTGTCTTGCGTCGGAAAGGGCATCCACAGCCAGCGTCAGGTCACGGACAGGTAAGACATTCAACGTGGAATTCATTGCTTGAATATTGGCGGCAAAGACCTTCCTTATGATGGATTCCATGTTGTCGCCTTCCTGAATCTGTTCATGGACTGTCTGCAGAGGCTGCACATTTTCTGATGCCAGGCTAATCTTTAACTCATGAAAACCCCGAAACCCGATTTTCTTGCACATTCGGACGATCGTTGCCTCACTGACCCCTATTGCCTCCGCCAATTCTGTTATTGGTAAGTTGATTACTTCCCTGGGATGGGTAAGTATGTACTCGCCAACTCTTTGCTCGGATTGCCTGAAGGCATGCCGTCCTTCTCGGATCTTCTCCAGAACTGAGACTCTCTCATGCATAACATCACCCCGTGTTAAACTAGAGACTGACTACAATAATCTCAAGATCGTTTCTATATCCGGTGGATCGAGAACTACTGTCACTTCAACTAATCCATTAAGAAACCACCGTTTATGTCAATAATCTCTCCGGTTATGAAGTCCGCTCCTTCTGACAAGAGAAACATAACCACTGCTGCTACTTCAGATGGTTTCCCCAGTCTTTGCAAGGGGATTGCCTGGATGATTTCTCTCCGTCTTTCTTCAGACCATTCCGCGCTCATCTCTGTTTCAATGGCGTGTGGGGCTACTCCGTTCACGGTTATGCTGTAAGGTGCGAGTTCCCGCGCAAAAGTCTTAGTCAGACCGTCAATAGCCGACTTGGAAGGGCCATAACCCGGTGCAGAAGTGATATCTCCAAGTTTCCCGGCAATAGACGAAATGTTAACGATTTTGCCTTTCCTTTGCTGCTTCATTATTGTGGAGACGTATTTTGAGAACAGGAATGTGCCACGGGCATTGACTTGAAACACTTCATCCCAATCAGAGACGAAGATGTCTTCGCCCTTCTTCCTTCGGATTATTCCTGCATTATTCACAAGCGCATCGAGGCGCTGGAATAGTCCTATTGTGTAATCTACGGCAGAACGGACTTGGTCTTCATCTGCTACATTACAGTGACGGTAGAGAACGTCTTTCCCCTTTTCCCTAAAGGACTTCTCCAGGATCGTTCCGCGTTCGTCGTCAACGTCACATATGACTACGCTGTAGTCGTCATTTACCAAGGCCTCTGCAATCGCTCGACCTATGCCTGTAACTCCACCTGTCACTAAAGCAACTCTTCTCACATCGGGTCATCCTTCCACAGATTCGTTTGTCATCGGTCTGTTCAGGCCATCTCATTCAGCTCGCTCTACAATCAAGCAGGGACCATCAGGCCGGTCCGAATATCAAGTTGGGAATGAACAGAACAATATTGGGGAAGACAATCAGAAACACTAACAACACAACTAAGGCGCCGAGAAACGGCACGCACTCCTTGATGTATTCGCCTACTGTGCACTCCATGATTGAGCAGACAGAGTACATGCCCAAGCCTACCGGCGGGGTAAATAGCCCAATTGCACAGGTTATTATCATTACGACTCCGAAGTGCACAGGGTCAATTCCCACTCTTGTAATAACGGGAACGAGTATTGAGGTGAGCAGGAGAATCATTACGGTCGAGTCTATGAACATGCCTAGGAACAGGAGGAATGCCACGATTATCATCATTATTACCATAGGGTTTTCGCTTATCCCCAACAGGAAGCCGGCTAACATCTGTGGGATCATTTCCCAAGTAATACCATAACTAACCAGAGCTGACATGGCAATTAAGTATATCACCACGCCGTTATCGATGATAGAGAGCTTAACTGCTTTCATGAACTTACTCCATGTCAACTCCCTGTAAACGATCAAACCGACTGCTAATGCGTAAAATGATGCGAAAGCGCCTGCTTCTGAAGGGATTAACAAACCACCTCTTAGCCCTACTATCAAAATGATTGGGAAAAGGAAGGCCCAGATTGTGCTAAAGAAAGTCGGCACTATTTCCTTTAGCGGTGCAGGTTTATCTCTTTCCGGAAGATAGCGCTTTTTCCTTGAAGTGATTGTCACTGAAATCATGAGGAATAGAGTCATCAGGAGGCCAGGTGCGATACCGCCTGCAAAGAGCCGTCCTATAGATACTTCTCCTATGCTGCCGTATAAGACCATTCCGATGCTAGGAGGAATGGCGATGGTTATCAAGCCTGTTACGCCGATTATTGCAGCGGAATACCCCCTTGCATAGCCTCTTTCAGTCATATCCGGTCCCAGGATGCGTGCTTGCATAGAGGCATCAGCAATAGCGGAACCGGAAACGCCCCCCATGAGAGCGCTAAGGACAGTGGTAACCTGTCCGAGCCATCCATACATGTGCCCGGTGAGCACGGCTGACAATTTCAGGAGCCTACTGGTTATCCCGGTTTCATTCATTAGGTTGCCTGCAAGTATAAACGACGGAATCGCAAGCAGTGTAAAATTCTGAGTTGCAGAGAGAACAAGCTGTACAGGAATGGTTAAGGGCAGAGTCGGTTGCTGTAGAAAGAAGACAAATCCCGAAATGCCTATTGCAAAGGTTACAGGCATTCCCATTATTAGGAACGCGGCAAAAAGAATTAGAACTAGAATCATGATGCTTCCTCCTTAGCCAGGCTTGTTTCTCTTCTCGCCCTCATCAATCTTCTAATCTGAAGCACTGTGGTTATAAAGACAAGCGCACTCCCTACAGGCACACTGAGCGTAGCCCACATGTAGCTGAACCCGGGGATTCCTTGGAAAGCCCTGAATCTGGTATAGTAAGACAGCCATGATCCGTATCCTATGAGAAAGGCTAAGAATGCAAGGATTATGAAGTAATTGAGAAGCTTGATGAAGTATTGAGCATTCTCCGACAGCCTCTCAACAAAGAAGTCAACGCTTACATGCTTGTCTCTTCTCATGGCAGCATCTGCGCTAAAGAAGGCAGTCCATGCAAAAAGAAAAGTAGCCATATCCATTCCCCAACGAACAGGATGGCCCATGGTTCTTCCTACAGCTGCTATGAATATCACAGTAACGACAGCCACCAATAGAATCCCCGCTAGGACTTCCTCTGCTTGACAAATAAACTCGTAGATTTTTTGAGCTCTTTTCACACACGACACTCCTTTAGTCGAGTCTGGGTATGACAGCCATGCAAAGAAGCATTCGACTGTGAATCCGCCGGTCCCCGACCTCCCCGCAGTGGAAGAGGCCGGGGAATGGCGCCTATGTACTAGCAACAATTAACGGGTTATTACTTTCTATTGGCTGAGTACTATTTACCCAGCTCCTTATAAATCTGGGCCCTGACTTCAGTGAGACCCAAGACCTCATACGCGCCTTTGCCGGCCTCTTTGAATGCGTCCATATCGATGTCTTGAACAATCGTCATGCCCTTTGATTTAGCTCTTTCTCTGAACTCTTCGGTCTGTGCTTCCATTGCATAGGAGGTTTCCAGTCCGGCTTTGTTGCACTCTTCTACGAGAATGTCCTGGTACTCTTTGGGAAGGCTGTTGAACCATTTGCTACTTACTACCTCGAAGTTTATCAGGAGGAAGTGCTTCGTCTCGTTGACATATTTCAGAACCTCGTTGAGGTTTGCGCCGAATATGTTGGGATATACCAGTTCAGCGCCGTCAACTGCATGCTGTTGCAAAGCAGTGTAAATCTCTCCGAAATTGAGGGCTGTAGGAACTGCGCCAAGAGCTCTTACAGATTCCTGCCAAATCGGTGCAGGCGGAGTTCTTACACGAAGGCCTTTCAGATCTTCCGGTCTCTTGATAGGTTTATTCATCATGAAGTGGCGATAACCTTGTACCCAGTTGAAGGACAGGACTTTCAGGCCATACTTATCAGCCAGTGTCTGTTCCCACTGCTTAATCGTGGGGATATCATTGAGCTTAATGACTTCTTCAATGCTCTCCACAAAATATGGGCCGTTCATTACAGCTATCTCAGGGACATAGTTGCCCATGCGCGCTGCGTCTGTGTTCTGCCCGATATTCGCGCCTTGGCGTATTTGTTCTATTATGTCTTCTTCAACCCCAAGCTGAGCGCTGTGGAAAACCTTGATTTCAAGACCGCCGTTAGTTCTCTCATTGACTCGCTTCGCCCAAGTTTCAAATCCCTGATGATAGGGTTCGTTAGGAGAAAGTACATGGTTAAACATCAACACATACTTCTTCGAGGCTCCCTGTACGGACATTGACATCAGCAACCCCATCAGCACTAACGCCATTAAGACAACGCGGTATGTTCTCTTTGTCATACCATCTGACCTCCTTAACATCTAGCTTGAGAATTAGTTCCAGAGTGCAAGATGCGGAAACTTATACTGGTATCCTTACTATCGCTCACCACCTTTCGATGTGTCTGTGTTATTGCTTTGCATGTCGCCATACACAGTCGCTTAGGTTTCTGAGTTGCTCCACAAAGAGCTCTCACGATTATGGTGTAAAGTTTCTCCACAATAGTGGTTTGTCGAAAACGGCTACGATTAATATAATGATTCTACCATTATAATCAAACTCCTTCTTAATATGTAAAGAAGTTTCACAACACATATCGAGGCTATCTTTAGATGTAGATATTGCAGCATTGAAATTTGATTTCCCAGATTTCGGTGTCCTGTGAAAAGAAATCGGGGGGTATTTCAGAGGATGTTTGACAGTTCCGGTCAGTCCCCCAGTGATCGGGTTAGGAAGTGTAATATGAGCATATGTTCTCGATGTCATACCAGTTCGTCTTCAATGGCTCGTCTCGCAAATCACGTTAGCAGTACGGATCGCTTAAGTTTCATTAGGGTGTCTTTATAGACGTGAATGTCGTCATTAATGCATGTATCCGCACCTTAGAGTGTAAAGCGTGTCTAAATGTCTTCTGCGGAAGACGTCTCTGGCATGTCGATTTCTTGAGCACAACAATCTTGGGAATCTCTCAGCGAGACATCGAGTGATATAAGTTTTAGTTCATTATCAATCCACTTCCATAAAGGTCTTGCAATCCCGATGGAATTGGCATGGTACACAACCCATATGCTGTGATACCCAATAAGCTTTGAGATTCCGTCTCCGTCAATGTCCCTAAGCTCAACCATTCCTGAAGGGTCTACGAAGCCCTCTTGAGGTTCAAGGAGCTTGCCGGATGAAGAGTAGATGTCTCGATAGGTTTCCGAAAGCGCATCCTGGAAGGATGGGAGTTCTCTTAGATCAAGAGTGTAAGTCTTGTTCAGATTGTCATTCTTTACCTTGACCATGAAATCATCCATGAGTGAAACCTGAAAATGCAACCCCTCAGTCAGTACATCAGGTCCTGCCAGGATTGTGGGTTCTCCATCAGCGCAGGATATGAGATAGTAGTTGATGATTCCTCCGGATCCGCCTGTCGGAAGGCCTACCAGGATGTCTTGCGCTCTCGTTGTGCTTATCTTGCCAAGACTGAACTCGCCTTGATATCCACCGCTGTCAGCTCCCAGTGACAGAGTGGTTTGCGCTAGGGAAGCGCCGTTAACAAGCACTATCCAATGCTCCTTTGAATAATAAGAGTCAGGGGCATACTTCTGTCCTATGAGGAACACCACGTCGTGAATACTGTCACCGGTTACATCCGCAATTGCGACATCTTCTATTTGATAATCGGGAGGCAACTGAAGTCTTCGATACTCGTCCCTGTTGTTAGGTGTGGCAGCTTGACTGCTGGGCGCAAGAGCAATACACGCCAGAACCATAAGGACAACTGCAGTGAAGAGTCTCTTATTCATTAATAGACCACCTTCTACCGGATAATCTTTAGAGTAGTTGAAAGCCCTGAAACATAGTTCGGAAAGGCCTGTAAGTACAAGTCTATACTAATTTGCCCATTGACGCATAGGTAGGTTCTTCTAGATTGATTTCAGAAGTCTTTCGAGGCGATAAAAATGGGAGGAATTACAGTTCAACTTGAATCCTCGCCGCGGTCGTTTGTTTGACCTGGCGCGACTTTCTTCATAACACCAAGAAACTCCACTTTGTGCAGGGTCTGGGTTGCGTTTTCATTCTAGTGGAGCGGGATTCAGTACATTAGTCTTCGCTTGTTTTCTGAGTTCTTAGGCTACCGGTGATTGCAACGAGGGGTGTCACAATCCGGCCACTAGCCTACAGGCCGGATCTTGCCTGGGCAACCCGCTTGGGGAGCCGTCCCCGAGTGCAACACCGGCCTCAGAAAACGTACATACCTTGCAGGGCCAGACTGCACGCGCGGGTTCCTCGAGAGGTTCGGAATAGACCCTTTGACCGTCAATACGATGCAGGCGGAACGGGGTGACGCGAAATCCCTGCATGAACTCGCCCTCTGGAACGCGTGGCGGGCAGCCAAGGTCACTGAGCTTGTCAGTACCCTGGCGCTGGAGATCGCCAATGAGCGCTCGGGGGTTCTAGTATCCGCGGCGGTTGCTCCCACAGGCGCTCCTGACGGCCCGTTTCCAGGCCTCCTGCAAGACTGGCCTTACTGGATGCGCTCTGGCATCCTGGATTACGTCGTTCCCATGACCTACACGTCTCGACCAGAGGAGCTTCGAGGGCTTGCCCGCTGGACCGCACTTTTGCTGGGTCAGGCTCACCCACCCATCTGCGGGGTGCAGATGTGGAAACGCGAGTCATGCCGCGATGTCGTGCGACAGCTCACCATCCTGAGTGAGGAAGGAGCCGCCGGAGCCGTCCTTTTCGCTCAATTTTATTTCAGTGATGATGTGGCGCTTGCCGTGAAGTCGTTTCTCACCGCGCCGGAATACGCAGACGGTCGCCGCGCTTTCACGTCTGAGGACAGCAGGCCTCTTCACACACTGCCACCCATGACAGTAATCCCATTTACCGGTTTTCCACCCCGCGTCGACGGCGTGCTCTCTGATGATGCCTGGCTCGATGCCGCTCATCTGAGCCTGTCTTACGACGTCATGAAACCAGGGCGCACATGGCCTGGGGAGAACCCACAGGTTAAGATCGTCTACGACGCGCAAGGGATATGTATGGCCTTTTCTGCAGCCTTGACCGGCCCGCTCCGGGGACAAGAGACGACAACCCGGGACAGCCCTGTGTTCTACAATGATTCATTTGAGGTCTTTTTCGATCCATTTTCCTCGGGAAGCCTGTTCTACCATTTCGCGTTCAACCTTTCGGGAACCCAGTACGACGCGAGCAGGCTCAGCGGGTCTTCGTGGAAGCAGGACTGGGACGTCGCGTGTCAGGAGGAAAACGGCATCTGGTAGTCTGAGGTATTCATACCCTTTGAGGCTTTTGGGCGGCGTCCTGATGACCTTGAGGAGTGGCGGTTCAACGTCTGCATGAACATACCTGACTCCAACAGATTCGTGAGTTGGGCCCCCCTTCCCGGTATTTATGCAGCCCCGCGCTATTTGGGCAAGATCAGGTTTGAGGCAAGGCGGTAGGCCTGAACCTGGTCTACCTGCAATTGCTGCACCTGGTGATGCTCCGGGGTTGCACCTGAAGGGCCTGACTTAGCACCTTGCCTGAGCTTATAGGCTCCACCTCTTCTTCCCCTCATGCCCCCTTGTCATCGGGTCAGGGAGTACAACTCTGCTGAGGCTCGGGCATGTCTGCGCGCGAAAGACTTTCAGTCCCCCGGTCATCGGGTCTCTATTATTCTATAAAGACCCCGAGAAGATGAATGCCAGGTTCAACATCATAGTCATCGTTCCAGATAAACACGGAGTCCGGATGCTCATCTTCGAATATCCCAGGCGCGTACGCTTCGAAGTCGAACGGCTCGTGCCATGACCCGAACGAGCCAGAAGCCTGGACCGACCAATATTGGTGCCCCGGTGTAGTAGGTGCGGAAGTTGGGTTAGGTTGGGAATATTGACAAATCCGCAGAATTGTGTTATTTTTGAAAAAACAACTCTTATCAAGAGTGGCGGAGGGACTGGCCCGATGAAGCCCGGCAACCTGCTCGCGGCCGAGATGTTACGGCGAACGTGGGCAAGGTGCCAAGTCCTGCAGCAGGAATCGACAACGACTCCGGCTGAGAGATGAGGGGACAATACCTGGTTTTTGCATGCCCTCTCCCTCGATGCGGAGAGGGTTTTCGTTTTTCTTAAGGGGCTTTATCCAAGCTGTCGACGAGGGGTATTTGCGCGTAGTCACTGATTGAAGGCAAGCTCAGATAGACACAGGAAACCAGCGGGGCGCTGCCCCCGCACCCCGGCGTTTATCGTTTTGTTCCCAAGACACAAAAATAAGACAATAGAAAGGAGAAGAGCGCTATGAGAAGAACGTCGACGTTGGTTGTGTTGATGGTGATCGTTATGTTGGGGGTAGGAAGAATAGGTTTTGCTCGGTCTTCTGAACCGACAGTTACAGTTACTGATGTGACAGACGCCATGTTATTTCCTGGAGGGAAAGCATGGCTGGGAGCGGACTTTACAAGGGATGAAGCGGGAGGGGATCGGATAACTGAAGTTGAGCCGTTTTCGCCTGCATTCAATGCAGGGCTGCAAAAAGGCGATAGGGTGGTTGCGATGATTAGGGTTAAGCAGCAATGGGACGGAACAATCACGGTGGATCTTACGGACAGACCTATCCGGCTTTGGAACTTCCCTAGTTACTTTCGACCCGGAGACTATATCATGATTGTATTTTGGCGAGACGATCTAGGGCACTGGCTAAAATACTCGCGTTATCCGCATATTGCAATCTCAAGACTTGGTGGTAAATAGGGAGGGATAACCATAGACGAGAATGCTAGAAAGAAGAACCTGGATTGGTCACATAGTATAGCACGGTCAATGCTTGATCATGCTAATGCGTTATTGGCTAGAAAAACAAGGGAAGAATGGGGGGAAGAAGACTACCAAAGAATTTTGGCGCAAAAAAGACAAGCTGAAAGAAGAATTGAGTATTGCGATAGGATTTTAGAGGAATTGGAGAAAAGAGGGGAGAACAACTGACTTGAGAGAGAAGCGGCAATAACTCCCGCTTCTCTCTCTTTGCAAGATTCTGTCTAGATTATTTTGGCCTCATTAATTTGCCTCACCAATTGGCAACTTCCAGGACGTATGCGTCAAAACCATATGAGCTTCGAGCCAGTAGCACGTTTTTTGCGATGTCTGATCTAGACGCAGAGTACGAGGAGCGACTCTTTCAGTTCCCCGGTCATCAGGTCAAGGGGTGTGACTTGGGTCAAGGAATGTGACTGAGGTTAAAGAGCATAGCAGCGACTGGCCTGTAACTTGTACACGGACTCCTCCTAATCCAAAGGTAGCGCCTTTGCCTACGTGGAAGTATTCAGCCAATAGCAACCATGGAAGGAACATCCGGGCAAGTCCAATCTCAGGAAATTCATAGATGGCAGAGCCGACAATGCCTGTGACCCTTCGGGAGGAATTGTGTATGTTATTTCATACACTTCGGCATGCTCCGGGGATTCCCTTCCACTTCTCTCCGCGCGGGACCTGACGAACCCCCGGAGATAGCCCTGAATGCAATATTGACTGACTGCACGGCCTCGGCGGAGCCGACATGGCAGCGCCATCTACGGACTACACCTGGATCCGTCATGACAAGTATCTGCTTGGCATATGCCAAGCGCAAGAAGCGCACTACTAATGGAGGCAGATATCGGCTGTTATGGGGAAATGCAGTCCTTATCCATGACTCGTAGAGGCCGGCGAAGATTCCCAGTGGCCGGCGATAACCTGCGATTATTGGCGTGATTTCAGTTGCCCGGGAGGCGCTTTGGCATGTCTATTGATTTTCGCGACAGTACTCCCGATAGGGTTTGGGACGAGACTCCCAATAGAACTCCGGATGGCGCTCCCGACAGTGCGCCCGGTAACGGCAGACGACCATTAGATCCCGATGAACGCCTGCCAACTTGCGAAGGGAGTTCCATCCTCAACTTAAGCCTTCCTGAGCTCATGGATTGTTTGCGTACCAGCTCTCAGGGCCTTACTCACAGCGACGTTGAGGCCCGTCTGGAAGAGTACGGACCTAACGAACTTGCAGCTAAGCGCGGAGTATCGCCTATTGTCGCCTTCCTTAAGCTCCTGGCAGACCCGCTCCTCCTTGTCCTCATCATATCCGGTGTCATATCCTTCTTCTCAGGAGAGATCCGGGGGGCAATCATCATCGGAGCGATAGTTCTTATCAGTTCAATTCTTCAGTTTGTTCAGGAGTACACATCTGAACAGACTGCTCAAAAGCTTGCGAGGCGAGTCGCTGTCACATCTACTGTCATGCGTGACGGTGAATACGTGGAGGTTCCCATAACAGAGCTTGTGCCGGGTGATTCCATCCTCCTCGGCGTAGGGGACATTGTCCCTGCGGATGCCCGTGTGCTTACTGCACGAGACTTCTTTGTTGATCAGTCGACCCTCACCGGGGAGTCAGTGCCTGTAGAGAAATGGCTCCACGAAGGTTCGCGACAGGCTGCCTCACTGCCTGATATGGATCACGTTGTGTTCTTCGGCACAAACGTTGTAAGCGGCACCGCAACTGCAATAGTCGCGGAAACCGGCAGCAGGACCCAATTTGGACGGCTTGCGCGTACGCTCACTGACGAGCGTCCCAAAACAGAATTTCAAAGAGGTATTGATCGTTTCACTCAAATGCTCGTCCGCATAGTTGCAGGCCTTGTAGTCTTTATTTTCCTGGGTAATCTCGTTATGCGACGAAGCGCCCTGGATTCCCTTCTCTTTTCCATTGCTGTCGCAGTCGGGATTACCCCTGAGCTGTTGCCTATGATAATCACCATTAACCTTACTGCGGGCGCCCGTGCTATGGCCAAAAACAAGGTTATTGTAAAGAGACTTCAGTCTATACAGAACTTAGGCAGCATGGACATCCTCTGTACAGACAAGACCGGCACGCTTACCGAGGGAAAACTGGATCTGAATGCACACACAGACGCAGAAGGCAGGCGGTCTTGGCACGTCCTTGAGCTGGCAGCAGTGAATTCCTACTTCCAAGCGAGTCTGAAGAGTCCGATGGATGCGGCAATCGGAGCACATATCTCCCTTGAAGACCTGAGACGATACACGAAAGTAGACGAGATCCCCTTTGATTTCACCCGCAGGCGCGTGTCAGTGGTTGCCGGCACAAGCGACGGCCGTCTTCTAATCACAAAAGGCGCGCCCGAAAGCGTCCTTGAGACTTGCGCTCATGTAGAGCTAGGAGGCGAGACTCGTGACATGACACCTGAACTTCGTCGGATTGCAGACGACGGATTTACGAGACTTTCCGCTGACGGTTACAGAGCTCTTGCTATCGCGTACAAGCCTATCGGCAATGATCGCACAGTCTACTCCATATCTGATGAGAAAGACCTCATATTCGTGGGATACGTCTCTTTCATTGACCCGCCGAAAGCCACTGCTGAGCAAGCAGTGAGGGAAGCGGAGAGACTCGGGGTATCCATAAAGATACTCACAGGTGATAATGAGCTTGTGACAGCGAGGATCTGTGAGCGAGTCGGCCTTAAGGCGAAAGGCGTCCTAATGGGACATGAGGTCGACACGTTAAGCGATGACGAACTCGCACGTCGCGCCGAAGAGTCTACTGTGTGCGCCAGGCTCAGTCCGGAGCAGAAAAACAGGATTATTATGGCTCTAAAGAACAAGGGACATGTCTTGGGCTATATGGGCGACGGGATCAATGACGCCCCTTCGCTCAGGGCAGCTGATGTGGGAATCTCCGTTGAGAACGCAGTGGACATTGCTAAAGAGGCGGCAGACATAATCCTTCTTGAAGCCGGCCTTGATATCCTTGATACAGGAATTACAGAAGGCAGAAGGACCTTTGCCAATACGCTGAAATACATCATGATGGGGACAAGCTCTAACTTTGGGAATGTGTTCAGTGTCCCTGCTGCTCTGTTCATCGTGCCTTTTCTTCCAATGAGGCCGGTGCAAATACTCCTTAACAATCTGCTTTACGATTTTGCGCAGGTTACGATCCCCACTGACAGGGTGGATGACGACCAGATAGCGAAGCCAAGACGCTGGAATATAGACTTCATCCGCAACTTTATGGTGATCTTCGGGCCTGTAAGCTCAGTGTTTGACATACTTACCTTCGTGTTGTTGCTCAAAGTATTCAATGCAAACGAGGCCCTGTTTCAGACCGGCTGGTTCCTGCAATCCTTGGCTACCCAGACCTTGGTTATACATGTGATAAGATCGAGACATGGATTCCTGAAGAGCAGGGCCAGCATCCCACTGACCGTCTCTACGCTGGCAATCGTCGCAATCGGATTTGTGATACCATATTCCGGTCTCGCAGGGTTCTTCGGGCTTGTTCCGCTCCCGCCTGCAGTCCTTGGAGTGATTGTTCCTGTGATCGCCTTATACCTGGCTGTGGTAGGGTCAGTCAAAGGGTGGTTCTACAGGAAATTCGGAGAATAATGCCGTTATCCTGCATGTACTGCTTATATATGGTTGCCGTTATGTCCGGCGAGGATTAGAATAAAAAGGGGAGACCGGCTTGCCAATGCGTGTTAGGCTTTTGCAGACGATATAGGAGACATAAAGCTCTTAATATCTGTTAAGCAGAATACTTCCGGAAGGGATTTTGACTGAAAGCTATAAAGAATACAAGTGCAAGACCTATGCGCAGAAGAAGTTATATGAACCAGAATAAGAAGGAGGAAGCAATAGTGAAAGTGGAAGAAAGACTTAGAGGGCTTGGCGTTGAGTTGCCGGAACCTGCAACACCATTGGCTGCCTATGTGCCTTACACCAGGACGGGTAACCTAATCTACATATCGGGCCAGGATTGCAGGGTTAGCGGTGAACTGAGGTATAAGGGTAAGGTTGGTGAGGATGTCACTGAAGAACAGGCATACGAAGCTGCTAGGATTGCCGCTATTAATCTTCTGGCTATCTTGAAAAGTGCCATTGGTGACCTGGACAAGGTCAAGAAAATCGTAAATTTACACGGCTATGTTAACAGCGGAAAGGGTTTCGTAAGGCAGCCCATGGTTGTTAATGGAGCCTCAGAGTTTTTGGTTGAGGTGTTCGGAGACAAGGGCAAACACTCCAGATGTGCATTATCCTGTAATGAGCTTCCTTTTGATACTCCGGTTGAGGTCGAGATGATTGTCGAAGTCGAAGCATAGCCCTTAGGAGTGGTTGGGGCAGTTAGGTTCCTATGAGTCTACTTAGGCGCATATCTGCCCCTAAATCAACTTGGTTTTCTTGGAAGTATCTGTATCTATGCCGTCATATCATTTGCCCGCTCCCTCGAAAAGCGCCTTCGCCTCCTTGAGGTGATGAGTAATGGGCAAGTGTTGAGGGCATAAGTCTTCGCACTTCTTACACTCGGTGCAGGCTGCAGGATCCGCATTTACTTTCTTCAGATAGGCATAGTTGTCTCTTGAAGAATCCTCTGCTCCATATGCAAAAAAGTCATTATAGACTGAGAAAACATCAGGGATAGCGACATTGTTAGGGCAGGGGACGCAGTAATTACATTCAGTGCACGGTATCTTTATGCGATATTTGTATATGGATTTTGCCTCGCTAATCAGACTGAGGTCTTCATCAGTTAAGGAACTAGGCTCAGCGTTACCGGCTATATGCAAGTTCTCAATTACTTGGTCTATAGAATTCATTCCGCTGAGGACGCAAGAGACTTCAGGGTGGTTCCATACCCACCTGAGTCCCCACTCAGCAGGGCTTCGTTTGACTTTTGCCTTGTCCCATACAGCCTGTACGTCATGAGGCACGTTATGTGCGAGTTTCCCACCGCGGAGAGGCTCCATGACTACCACGCCGAGACCTTTTGAAGCCGCATATCTCATACCGGCAAGGCCGGCCTGGTAGTAATCATCCACATAGTTTAGGTGAATCAGCGTAAGCGTCCATTCATATGCATCGACGATCTCGCGGAATACGTCAAGGGAGTCATGGAATGAAAACCCCAGATGCCTGATGAGACCGCGCTTGCAGGCCTTTTCCATTGAGTCCAGGACCTTCAGCTTCTTCGCTTTATCCCATAGATTTTCATTCAGGGAGTGCAAAAGATAGAAGTCTACGTAGTCAGTGGCAAGTTTGTCCAGTTGTTCAGATAAGTACTTATCGAAATCATCAGGAGACTCCAAGAGCCAGACAGGGCACTTAGTGACAAGGAAGACTCTCTCGCGGTATCCGTCTGCCAAGGCCTCACCTACAGCATTCTCTCCTTGGCGACTACGATAGTTATAGGCAGTGTCTATGTAGTTTACGCCATTGTCGATGGCATATCGTATTATGCGGGAAGCTTCGTCTGTATTGACTCCGGAGTTGTTACATTTAGACATAGGCAGTCTCATACAACCAAATCCCAAGGCGGACACACTGAGGCCTGAATTGCCTAACTTCCGGTATTGCATATGGATCCCTCCATCTCTAGGACTTGACTGGGACAGGGACAGCGTAAGGACCGTCTTTTAGGAACGCGACAGACGGTTCAACTCCTGCCTCTTTGTACTCTCTCATCGCCTTGGCCACAGCACGTTCCACCATGTCCTTTGCGTCATCAAGATTCCGTGAATAACGGCGACTCGCCGGCAGGAGCATGTTTCCGTCAATACCAGGTAGAAATTGCGCGTCTTTTTGCGAAATATGCGGCGCGCAAAACGTGAAGTTCTCCATAGGGATTCTGGAGAATACTTTTGACCACATCTGAACCTGCCATTGCTCAGGAATGAAGTTCCAATCTTCGCTTGTTATCAGGCGCATGTAGTCCCTTGCGCCGTTTAGTGTCAATAAGTGAATAAGAGTCCGGTAGTAAGCGCTTCCTACAGGATCTTTATCCACGGTATTAGCTGCCATTATCAATTTGGCCCCGGGTTTCAGGGTAGGGATGGATACCACCCCGGCCTTACCTGCTTGGTAGTGATTGATTCCGACAAATCCGGCATGGGTTACAACAATGTCGTATGTCTCGTGCAATGGTATAGTCACATATTCCCGTATTCGCTCTACAGCTTTCATGTGCGCAGCTTCGAGATCCCCGGCGTAGATTCCTGTAAGCCTAAATTCATCATCTAAAGTCACATTGACAATGAAATCCACCCCGGCCATCTTCGCGACCTCAAGGGATTCCTCATGACAAGGATTTCCCTCTAAGACCAGGTCAGCAGAGTTGGGCGACGACAGAAACTCCGGCCCGTGGAATATGTGGGTGCTATCCTCTCCTATGAGGCCGGGGCAAACCGCCTTTCTGCCTCCTGAGGCGCCTGCCATGAAATGGCTTTCAACAAGGCCGGTAAGGATCTTCACGTCAGACTCAACATATAGCTTGTTTATGAATACCTTCGTTCCCCGTGAGGTGACGCCTAGAAACCGGAGGTTAGATTCATCCCTGCAATCATGGCACACAACTCTTATTTGCCTGTCAAACACAGAAGGATCAAGCATGGCCGCAAGCTCATCTTCTGAAAGCTCTCTATGTGTGCCTGTAGCGACAATAATTGTGATGAACTCAGGTCTTACTCCAAGTTCGATAAGCCTATCGATTATTGGAGCGAGGATTCCCGAATCCCCTGTATACGGTACAGGCCTTGTATTATCAGATATTACTATTGCAACCGTTAATTCTCGGGAGGCTTTCCCTTTGCTTTTAATGATCTCAGCGAGTCCGGGTGATCCGATAGGGTTATGTATGCCTTCAAGAACTGCGTCTTCAGGTTTTGCAATCGGTACAGGTTTTGACATCTCAAGGCAGTGAGTCCCGCAAGGCAGCTGAATTTTAATGCTGTTATCTCCAAATCCTACAGTGAATGTTGGCATATCCAAACACCTCGTATCACTTTGTTGATTACAGGGAAATACAACACCATTATACTATATAATGTCATCTAGGTACATCACCATAAGTGATCGCCGGTTGTAGAAAGTGTACGTATCGTGTGGGGTAGCCGGTGCTCGACTCGGGGACGGCTCCCCAAGCGGGTCGCCTTGACAAAATTCGGCCCGCAGGCCAGTGGGCCGAATTTTGACACCCCTCGTTGCAATCACCGGCTACTCAAGATCTCGAAAAACGATCGAAGACTAATGGACCCATACTTAGGGCATATCCTACGGTTTGCGGGTTCCAGAGAGATGCACGACAGAGAGTAACTATAGGCTAAACTGAATAATCCCGCCTGATATGAAGCGGGATTACTCTTAGTATGCATCCTGGAGTCATAGACCTAAGGTTACGGGATTGTCGCCTTTTTGGTTCTTCTATCGCCTTCAATGCCGTGGACAATTATGTCCATGAGTTCCTCGACACTTGTCTCTTCCTTGCGGAAGTCTCCGACTTTTCTTCCGTGCTCCAGCACTATGATCTTGTCAGCTACAGGATACACGTGGTACAGGTTATGAGTTATGAAAATAACAGAGAGACCCCTGTTTCTGGCTTCATTAATGTAACTTAGGACTTTGTTTGTTTCATGCACTGACAAGGCGGAAGTCGGTTCATCAAGGATGAGGATCTTCCCGCCAAAGTGCATCGTCCTGCCGATTGCGATTGCTTGACGTTCTCCGCCTGAAAGGGTGGAAACCTCCTGGTGAGCTGATCTCACAGTGATCCCGATATCCCGAAGCATTCCTTCGGTTGATTGAAGCATCTTGCCTGTATCAAGCAGGTTGAAGGGACCTATCCTTCTTTGCGGTTCTGCGCCAAGAAAGAAATTCCTGGCGATGCTCATAGTCTCGACAAGGGCTAGATCCTGGTACACAGTTTCTATCCCTAATCTTCGGGCATCTCTCGGCGAATCCATCTCGACCCTTCGCCCTTCAAATCGCAGCTCACCGGAGTCCGGCCGGTAAACCCCAGACAGGATCTTGATAAGCGTGGATTTCCCTGCGCCGTTATCACCCACCAGACCGACGACTTCGCCACGTTCAAGGGTGATATCTACATCTTCTAAGGCAGCAACACGGCCGAACCATTTACACAGTTTGATCCCCTGCATGACCGGCATATCGCTTGGAGCGGAAGCAGTCACTTTTTCCATGAGATCACCTCCCCAAGCTTAACGTTAAGGGCAACTGCGGCGACGACGATGAACCCGACAAAAGACATATACCAGTATGCAGGCGCGCCTATCATAACCAGTCCGATTCTGATGGATGCCATAGTAATTGCTCCGAGCATAGTTCCGAGTATGCTTCCTACTCCTCCGGTCAATGCGTTCCCGCCGATAACTGAGGCTGCAATGGCTTCAAGCGCAAGTTCCTGTCCCCACACAGGCGACATGGAACCCATTCTTCCTAATTGGAAACATCCGCCTAGGCCTGCTAAAAGACCGATAAGAGTGAAGTTTATGAGCTTAACCTTGACGTCAGGCACTCCCAAGGCTCGGGCAGCTCCGCGCTTGCCTCCTGTTGCGAATACCCAGTTGCCGTAAGGAGTCTTCTGAAGGACTATCCAGAAGATGACCCCGATAATAAGCCACCATACAGCTGAGATGTGGACTGTAGCCACAACTCTGCCTCCTCCTAACCACCTAAGCAGCGGAACATCCTCGAAAATACTAATGGGCCACCCTTGAGTCAGGTAAAGCGCAACCCCTCTCCAAAACATCATTGCGCCTAAGGTCGTAATGAACGACGGAATCCCTATAGATAAGGTGATTAATCCGTTAAGGGCGCCTATACCGGCTGAGCATGATATTGCTAAGATAAAAGCGAGGATCGGGTTCCACTTCTGCTTTGTAATGAGCATAGCTAAGATCATACCGCCAAAAGCGAAGTTTGATCCTACAGATAAATCCATCTCTCCCGAAATCATGAGGAAGCTGGCGCCGACAGCGACGACTCCGAGTTCTGCGGCAATTGTCACTATGTCCCCAAGTGTGCCCGAGCTTAAGAAATGCTTCTGCAACGAGAAGAAGACGGTAAATACGATTATCAAAGCGCAAGCCACGCCAATCTCACGATGATGCAACAGAGATTTCCAGAATGAATGTTTCTGCAACGTGTCCGTATTAGGTTCCGGTGTGATGCGGGATCCTAACACCGGTGAGGGCCCTTGCCCATCCATTATGTTCCCTCCTTTATGGCAGTCCGGGACGTGGGTGGGGGCGTCCCCACCCACGTACAGAGTATTGGTTGCCAGGGTTTATCTATAACCCTGCTGCACAAGGATTTCTACAATCTCTGCGGTCTCCTGGGTAATGAAGCCCCGTCCGGTGTCGTAGTCAGCCGGGTCTAGTTTGAATTTGGCGTTCAGATACAACTCGACGACAGCCATGAATCCCTGCAGGTACTGCTGCTGATCCACGGTCCCTTCACAGATTCCGTCTTTGATTGCCTGAATTGTGTTGGGCTCAAGATCAAAGGAAGCGAACAGGATCTTGCCCTTAAGCCCGTCGTCTCTCATCATCTTGATGGCGGGAATTGCGCCGAGAGGCCCTACTGTGAAGATTGCCGCTGTATCAGGATTTGCCTTCAAATAGCTTCTTAGGATACCAATGGCCTGAGTCGCGTCTTGTGTGATGTCCAGTTTAGCTACCTTACCGCCGAGTTCCTCTGTGAGGACTTCGGTGATTCCCTTGGCTCTTGCCTCAAGGCCTACGTGTCCTGCCTGGTGGATTGCTACGACTGCCTTGGCGCCTTTCTTGAGTTTCGGCATAAGCTTGTAGGCCACCATTTTGCCTGCTTCATATTCATTCATGCCGATATACGCCATATAAGGTATGGTTCCCCTGTACTCATCGGGTTCCTGGCAGTTTATTGCGACGACAGGGATGCCCCTTCCTCTGGCTTCCTTAATAGGATCCACCCATGCCCTGGCATCACTTATTGATGTAGCGATACCGTCAGCTTTAGCTTCCATAGCTGCTTTGAACATATTGACCTGCTCCGGCACATTGTATCCGGCAGGTCCCTGGAAGATGGCCTTTACGCCAAGGGCTTTCCCTGCATCCTGAACTCCCCTCTGAACCACAGCCCAAAACGGATCGCCAGGGCCTGTATGAGCAATCACGTAGAAGGTCATTTCATCAGCAGCCGACACAGATGTGGAGATTCCGCCTAACATCAATGTAAGAGACAACACAAGCAGTAAACCGACAAATCGTTTCATTAGCAAGCCCTCCTTAATTACCGGGTTAGTGTGATTTGTCCGAGGAACGTTCCTCAATTCACCAAGTACTCTCTGGCAACGTTGAACTGACCCCCCCTTTTCAAATGAAAATCACCACATACGCCGTTAGGTGTATTGATGTGGAGAGCGCGCGGCAGTTACTGAGTTTGAGCAAGTCCATTGGCACGCCGGATAAGCCTGCAACTGAAGCGCAATTTAGGCCAGGTCATCTTCGATGTTTTCAGGAATGTCAGAGGAGTTGTTTCTGCAGCTTTTGCACGATTATGTGAAGTCTAAGTGTAACTAACTTAGCTAAGAGATGTATACGCCCGCCACTTGGGTATGTCTAAGTATGAGTTCATGAGACCGTTGATGTCCCCCAGTTAATGGAATAATAAAGCGCGCCTTGACAAACAAAGTAATGTCATAATCCCCATATAACCTCACAAAATGATAGTCCCGGCGTAACCATAGCTATCCAGAACATTTTGCAGCTATTGGGGGAAATCAACGGTCTCATGGTGATCTACTTAGTTCCTATAGTTATTCGGCAACTTGTCCGTCTATAACCTTTGGCAAAACGTGAATGCTGCGGGTCTTAAGTTCGATTCCCACTTCGCTCCCGCGCATGAACATATCTCTCTCTTGAGGATTAGGAATCTCTGCGGTAATATTAGTGCCAAGCAGGTCTACTTCATACGATACTTGCGATCCGAAGTATGCTGCGTGAATGATTCTACCCGGAAATGTCCCTTTTCCAGGCGGTACAATGTCCACTGCCTCAGAACGCACCACAAGTTCAACTTCATCTCCTGGGTTGATATTGGATACCCTCTCAAACGGAAGCACAGCATCCATTACGTTTACATGCATCTGACTTCCATCAAAGGTCATGACTGTACCATCAAGGAATGTAGTCTTCTTTCCCATGAAGTCAGCGACGAATCGATTTGCCGGCCTGGCATATACATCTTGAGGCGTCCCAATCTGCTCTATCCTGCCATGGTTTATTACTGCAATCCGATCTGAGAGACTCATCGCTTCTTCCTGGTCATGAGTCACGTACATACTGGTCATATTTAAGGCTTGCTGGATTTTCCTGATTTCAATCCGCATCTGCGCTCTGAGTTTGGCGTCGAGATTAGAAAGGGGTTCATCCAGGAGAAGAACCTTAGGTTCAACAACAAGCGCCCTCGCTAAAGCCACTCTTTGCTGCTGACCGCCGGACAGAGAGCCGGGTTGCCTCTCTTCCATGCCTTCAAGACCAACCAGGTTAAGGGCATGACGCGCCTTCGCGGTAATCGAGCTGATATCCATTTTTCGCATCCTGAGTCCGTACGCCACGTTTTCGAATACTGTGAGGTGGGGGAACAGGGCATAGCTTTGAAAGACCATGGCGGTATCGCGCCTGTGCGGCGGGACATCGTTTATTACCTTCCCATCCAACAAGATCCTGCCCGAGGTGGGTGTTTCGAACCCGCCTACCATACGCAGAGTCGTTGTCTTGCCGCATCCTGAAGGACCCAGCAGTGTGAGGAGTTCGCCTTGGTTGAGTTGGAGTGAAATTCCGTCTACTGCTAAGGTATAGTCTCTGTCAGTATCTCTGTGTCCGAAGATCTTCACAACGTCTATTAGTTCTACGCTGTACCAATCCATGGCTCTGCCCCCCCTGAAATAACCGGTTTTTTCGGAAGTTTCTGTGCCCCGCGTTTCCAAGGCTGATACACAAGGAGATTGATGATTCCTATTGCGCCTAGCACCATGGTTATGATAACAACACAAAAAGCAGCCGCCTGAGCAAGATCGGAGTTCTCAACTGAGCCCAGCACCGCAACGGTTATCAGTTTCCACTTGCCTGACACCACAAACACAATTGCGCTGATAGCTGTTACGCACCTGACAAAGCTAAAGACCAATCCGGAGAAGAAAGCAGGCGCAATCAGAGGCAATGTGATCTTTCTGAAAGTAGTTCCGCTGTCTGCACCAAGGTCCCAGGAAGCCTCTTCAATGGATGGGTCGATTTGCTGAAGTGCAGCTATACCCGATTGAATTCCGGTAGGCATATTCCTGAAAATGAACAGGATTATTATAATTGCTGCAGTGCCTGTAAGGAGTATCGGCGGCTGGTTGAAGGCGAGGATATATCCTATTCCCACAACTGTGCCGGGGACTGCAAAAGAAAGCATAGAGGTGAGCTCCAGAGCTTGTCTCCCGAAGAACTCTTTCCTCACAACAAGGAATGCGATTATCATAGCCAGAAGTCCGGTTATGGGTGTGGCCACAGTAGACAAGAACAGAGTGTCCTTAATGTATTCCCCCGCAACCTGGAAAACATGGCGGTAATTAGCCAGTGTGAAATCGTAATTGACGCCCCAGAGAGTCATAAACGAACCGACAAAAGCCGTTCCGTAGAAAAGGAGTATTACGCCGGTGAGAATCAGGCAAATTACGAATGCTCCAGTTCTCACCCAGGGCTCATTCCTACATACTCGTTGTCCTGAAGGTTTGCCTGTGACCGTTACGTATGATTTTCTGCTCACCCAGTACTTTTGAACAAAGAACGCTATGAGTGACGGGACCAGCAAAATAACTGCCAGCGCTGCCCCGCCTGAGAGGTCGTAAAGCCCGGTTATGCGCAAATACGCTTGGACTGCCAGGACTTGGTAATCACCTGACAGGATGATGGGGTTTCCGAAATCCGCAAGGGATTCAATGAAGATCAGAAGCAATGCAGAAGCAATCCCCGGGATGGCAAGAGGTAATGTAACTGTCCGAAACACTTGCCACCAAGACGCGCCGAGATCACGGGCAGCATCCTCGATTGAAGGGTCAATCGCCTGCAATACGCCGGACAAAACCAGGTACGCTGTTGGGAAGTAAGCCAAAGTCTCGACCAGTGCAAGGCCTCTCAGGCCGTATATTCTAAAATTCACCATTCCGCGCAAGAGTTGTTTGGTAATAAGGCCGTTGTTGCCGAAGAGCATGATCGTTGCAAGGGACATGATAAAAGGCGGCGATATCATAGGGAACATAGCCACTACTTTGAAAAAGCCGCTAAATGGTAGGTTCACTCTTGTAGTGCAATAGGCGAATATGAATCCTATCGTTGTGCCGACGGCAGCGACTATGACTCCCAAACGGACGCTGTTTGCCAGAGGCCGGCGGTTGTAGCTTTTCGCCAGCAACCCTCGGTACACTCCGAGGCCGATGCTTCCATCGCTTTGCATGAGGCTGATCTTAAGAACTGAATATAATGGATAGATGACGAACAACAGAAGGGATATTGCGATTGCGACGATGACTAGCATTACGAGAGGTTCCTGCATGATCGAGGACCCTTGCCGTCTATGTAAAGGACGTCTGAGTTCTGCTTCAAAGCGCGCCAAAAGCCTCACCATCCCACATCCCTTATCGGAGGAGTTGGAGGAAGATGCGCATGCCTCCTCGTCTTCCTCCGATAAGGGTATTGCCTATGTCAATCCTATGTGCTTTATTTGTTTGTCAATTCTCTCCACTTCTCGTTCAGCCGGGCTTGATTCTCTCCTGCCCAGACATCGTCGTACGCAATTAGATTGACCTGCTCTCTCGTGACCGCTCCTTCAGCAACTTTAGCCTTAGGATTCAACGGTATACGGAACCACTCCTGGAATAGATCCTGACATTCTGTGGTCATACACCAGTCGATAAATACTTTGCCTGCTTCCGGTTCAGGCCCGCCCTTAACCAATGCCATAGAGCCTATCTCGAAACCGGTCCCCTCTGACGGCATGGTCAGCACCACCGGATATCCTTTGGAGACTCCCTTGGCCATTACATCGTGGGAGAAAGCTACCGCGATAGCAATCTCTCCAAGGCCTGCCTGGGTAACACAAGCTGAACCTGACGTATTATAGTGGTGTACGTTCTTATCAAGCTCAATCATGTATTTGAGGCCTTCGTCTTCACCCAACAGCTGGACCATTGTTGCCAGAATAGTGTAGGCCGTTCCGGAGGTGTAAGGATATGCGAAAGAAATCTGTCCTTTGAATTCAGGCTTCAAGAGATCCTGCCAGGAAGTGGGATATTCCAGGTTATTCTTGGCAAACCACTCAGTGTTGCACCCAAATCCTATAGCCCCAAAGTAGAAACCTGTCCAATGCCAATCTTTGTCTCTATGCTCAGGGAGCATAAACTCGGATCCTTTCGGGACGTACGACTCAAGAAGTCCATTCTTCGTTGCGTCGATGTATTCCGGACTTGGACCACCCAACCATACGCTGAACTGCGGATTCTTTGATTCGGCCTTGAGTCTTGCCAGACACTCGCCGGCTGACATCCGAACCCAGTCTACCTTAATGCCTGAAGATTTTTCGAATGCTTCGATATAGATTTTGGCTTCGTTAGGATCAAGCGCTGTCAACAGATGTAGGGTCTTTGGAGAAGAAGCAAACACACTTGTCACGGTGCACGTAAGGAGTGCACAGATTAAGAACGCACGTACAAGCTTCCTGGTCATGACTGCTTAAAACCCCCTTGTAGATTATCTCAACAATACTCTCCCTTTTCCTTTCCGAACAAGCAATATTACTCAGTCTGATGATGCCTAAGCCCGTCAAGTTTCAAGTGGTTTCAAGGTAGCAGGTGTGCTGTGTCATGATAGGTAGTATGCTGACTATGCCACTTGTATGGACGACTCCCCCCCTTTCCTTCCAGTGTTGTTAAGTCCATGACGAGTTACCTCATACGTCTCACTATATTGAACTCGAAGATATCAGTACGATAGTAGTCGTATGATCTGAAGATTGGTTTATTGCTCACATCGTAATGAATCTGATCCAGAAGAAGTATAGGAGTAGTCGAATCAATTTCCAGTTCTCTTGTAATTTCTTCAGGTTTCTTAACCGGTAGAACAGTAGATACCGCATACAAGATGTCTATATCACATTGAGATTTGAGGAATTCCAGGAAAGAGCCGTCCATGTTCCACTTGAGAATCTTATTGCCGAAGGCTTCCTGGGACAGTTTGTGGATGGAGTAAAACACCGGAGTAGAATCTGCTGTTCTGATCCGTTTGATGCAGATTATCGGAGCAGATTCAGCAATCTGCAGTTTCTCGGCAAGCTCACTGTCAGCTACACCCTCATGCATCCTTGCACAAGTCGTTCCCGGAGTCCACCCGCGCTGCTTTATTGCCCAGGTGATGCTCCTAAGTGTGCCGAGATCGCTTCTTACATAAACCTGACTTCCGGCGACAAACGTGCCAAGTCCGTGTCTGACTATTACCTCGCCTTCCTGTGCCATCACTCGAATTGCTTCCCTCACTGTGGATCTGCTAACGCCAAACATCCTTGCAAGGTCCGGCTCGGAGGGGAGTTTTTCGCCAAATCGTAGTTCTTTTCTCTCTATCATATTTAATAATCTATCTTTCACCTGAACGTACAGGGGTTTGTAGTTCAGGGAGATGTTTTTGTCTGCATGCATTCGCTTATCGCCTTCCTTGCTTCCTCCGGACATTATGATGTCTGATAACTTACGTATACCTTATCAGTTCTACTTGACTTACATAATTCCTCCTTGTATTTATTGTGTCTCTATCTCCGTAATTCCTGCTAAGGTACGGGTGGTCCAGGTCTTTCACTGTTAAGCATCTGCGCTACTGCAACCCCCTCGTCCATAGTTGTAATGGTCGAATTATCCGTATTACCCAAAATGTAATTTTTGAGGGAGGAAATTCAAAAATTGCATTGAATATGTAATGTAATATATCAAATGATTCTATGCATGATAGAAAGTCCTTCATAAATGCTTTGGCAGAATGTCCGCTGCAAAATTCGCAAGACCTGCAAATAGCAAGTCAGATAGGAGAGAGAGAATGACAAGTAATCGTAACCTGACTCTGGGAGCATCTGTATTCTATGACCCCAAGTGGTCTTGTATGGATTTTTGCGACTATGTTACCAGCCGTGGCATTCGATGGATTGAGGTCAAATTGGAACCGGTATTCTACTACTCAAAAATAAATGAAGATGATGTGGCCCAGTACCTTGGTGAGCTTGCCAAGACAGTTCCTGTGTCAATCCATGCCCTCCATCTGGAGCTTAATGCGGGTTCGGTGAATCCTGACGTCCGCCAAGCCTCATTGAAAGGGCTCAAGCGCTCTGTGGATTTTGCGGCAAAGATAGGCCCGGGCACCATTGTAACTTTGCACCCAGGCGATAACGGTGAGGCGCCTCCTTCGAAATACTACGAGATTAGGCGTAATACCATTGCAGTGTTCAAGGAAGTAGTGGAGTATGCCAGGAGCCTTAAGGTCGACATCAGTCTGGAAAACCGCGGTCGAGAAGGCCCCGGAGCATACAAGTATGCTCGGACCGTTGAGGAAATAAGCGCGCTACGGCGCGAGCTCGGTTGCGATGTTAAGTATACGGTTGATGCCGGCCATCTGACTTTTCTGAGGGAAGATCCCTGTCACTATATCCGGCAACTTGGCCCGGAAAACGTGGCATTGGCTCACATACATAATAACGATGGAACCTGCGACAGTCACGGGGCCACCCGGCGTGGCCTCATAGATTACGAGGTCTTTATCAAAGCCTATTATGAAGAGAACTGGCAGTTCCCCCTTGTTATCGAGGTTAAGAGGATGGATTATCTTCTTGAGAGCATAGAGCATCTCTCCGGGATCTGGAAGACCGTAACCGGGCAACTTGGCATTTCAAACTCAGAATCAGCCTGTTGACTCTGATTAGAAGTATTATAGCTCTCGGCGATAAGGGATTCCTGGAAACATGGGGGGAAGAGCATGAAACAGAAGAATAATCGGGACAAACTAAGTGAGACCGTTACCGAAATAGAATCCTTCACTTCCATCAGAGACATTCTTGAATCTACTCTCCCTACAATGTCACAGCGTCAGGCGCAATTAGGGCGATATATCCTTGATCACATAACTGAGGTCCCTTTTCTTTCAGCAGCAGAATTGGCTGACCGTGCTGATGTAAGCGAACCGACTGTCATTCGCTTTGCTCGAGGCTTGGGATATGCAGGTTATCAAGACCTACGAAAAGAGGCCCAGAAGTTTCTCAAAGCCTATCTCGGGCCAGGGGACAAAGTGCGAAGCGTTCTCAAGCTTACCCCGGATCACCATGGCATTATCGATAAAGTATTCGACAGTCAGGTAGCGGCTCTGGAGGAAACCCGCAATTTGCTGTCGCGAAAGGCCTTCTGGCAAGCAGTTGAATCCTTATGCAGCGCTAAGAATATCTTCCTCTTCGGTCAAGGTGGCATGTCAGCACTCTCCCTGGCTATGCTGGACTTTCGTTTGCGCAGGTACGGATATTATACGTACACACTTTCACAAGGAGGAAGAGCTCTATTTGAAAACCTCCATCTTATGACATCCGATGATGTCCTTGTTGTAATTACATTTTCCCGGCCTGACGAGGAAACGGTAATTGTTCTGAATCATGCAAGATCTGTCTGTGCCAAAGCCATTGTCATAACTGACTATGTGGAAGCGGAGTTGGCTCATGAAGACGACATCATACTGTTCGTAAGAAGAGGTGAAATCGGTACATCCAGATCTTACGCAATCCCCCTTGTGATCATAGAAGCCCTGGTGCTTAGCATAGCCGCTGAGGATGAAAGCTGTGTTGAGATGCTTGATAAGCTTCACCGACTCAGAGCGAAGCATCGCAAGGGTGGTTGAACTGAAAAATGAGACTGTCAATACGCCGGCCTATTTATGCATGTTCCTACGCAAACGTGGCATTGTCGGAAATCGCCCGGATAGGAGGTGGTCATAGGCGATAATCAGTCAGTTCGGTTGCGCAAAACAGAGAGCACAAATACCTAAAGGGGGGGATTTTATGTTTCGCAAGAGAAACATATTCGTTCTTGTGTTACTGGCAATTGCAATGCTGGCTATAAATGTTGTGGCTTACGCTGATGGCTTCGATGACTGGATGAAAGCTGCGCGGTTAGGGCTTTATGCCCCTGAAGAAGAAGACTGGGATGCTATATATGAAGCTGCAAAAAAGGAAGGCAAGGTAGTAATCTACTCCAGTACGAGCCGCATTTTTGATTCTACTCAGAACTTTGAAAAAGCCTATCCGGGTATTACTGTAGAAGCGTACAATATCTCCGGCACAGAGTGCCTTGAAAAGATCGAAAGAGAAGCAGATTCGGGAATCCACAATGCAGACCTGCTTATGTCATCTATTTTTTCTACCAACTCAACGGATTTGCTAAAGAGGCGAATAATCGTAAATTATGTGCCGCCTGAAATGAAGCCCCTTATCCCTGAGAAATTCAGGGAGCCTGTCTTGGCACATCGGTTTGGCACTGTCGTTTTAGCCTATAGTGACATCGCTTACGACAAACCTCCAATTCAGAGTATATGGGAGTTGACAAAGCCTGAGTGGAAAAATGGCCTGATTCTGAGGGATCCCCTCCGTTCAGAGGGCTCACTAATATGGCTGGCGATGTTTGTGAGAAACGCTGATGCAGTCGCAGCGGATTATGAAAAGGTGTTCGGGGAACCCATTAAGTTAACCACTCCTAATGCCGGCTACGAATTAATTAAACGTCTGCTAGACAACGGTCTTAAGTTGGAGTCCGGAAGCAGGGGGGTTTTGGATGGAGTAACTCAACATAACTTGAAACGCCCACCAATTGGTGAAACAACGTCAAGCAAATATCGTGATGTTCTCTCCGGTGATTACCAATTTGACATACTTTGGGACTTGACACCTGCAGCCGGTTATGCTTACGAAGATGCTTTGGTAGTGGCGGGGTACGCCCCCCATCCCAATGCTGCAAAGCTCCTGGTTAACTGGTTAATGGGCGGAGGGGACGAAAACAAGCTGGGATTCGAGCCGTGGAACGTGCCGGGCAATTTCCCTGTAAGAAGCGACATAGAGACCCCTGCGCCTTTCAAGCCTATTACAGAGTACAACTACTGGTATGGGGATGAAGAAGCTTACGAATTAGTCCCTGATATCATAGATTTCTGGCTGACCCACATTTAGGAGGTGTATCTCTTCAGCAGAATGTGTCCTGCCTTGAATGAAGAACATTAATGCTGTGGCAAAACGTCTCAACATGGAATCAATAGCGATAATTGGTCAGTTTGGCTAAGCGGAACGAAGGAACACCAAATATTTCTAGGAGGGATTTCATGTTTCGCAAGAAGAACACATTGGTTTTTGTGTTACTGGTAATCGCAATGTTGACCATGAGTGTTGTCTCTTACGCTAACGGGTTCGATAATTGGGCGAAAGATGCGAAGTTAGGGCCTTACGCCCCGGAGGAAGAGGATTGGGACGCTATTTACCTGGCTGCAAAGAAAGAAGGTAAAGTAGTAATTTACGCAAGCAGCAGCCGTGTTTTTGATGCTGCTCAAAGCTTTGAAAAGTTCTATCCAGGGATTACTGTAGAAGCGTACAACCTGAGCAGCACGGAAATCGTTGAGAAACTTGAGCGGGAAGCTGACGCGGGAATTAGAAACGTGGATGTTCTCATGAGCGGGGCCATTATGATTACAGGCGACGATCTGCTCAAAAGGAATGTAATTGTCAATTATTGTCCAACTGAAATGAAACCCCTTATCCCCGAGGATTTTCGGGAGCCTATTTTGAGCTGCAGATTCGGGACTACGGTCCTGGCATACAGTGATATCGCTTACGACAAGCCCCCAATTGACAGCATATGGGACTTAACGAAGCCTGAGTGGAAAGATGGCCTGGTAATACGGGATCCTCTTCGTTCTGAGGGTTCACTGATGTGGTTAACAATGTTTGTATTACACGCTGATGAAGTCGCAGCAGACTACGAGCGGGTTTTCGGAGAGCCGATTAAGCTGACCACTCCTAACGCCGGCTATGAGTTGATTAAGCGTCTCCTGGATAATGGACTTATGCTTGAGTCAGGGAGCAGAGGGGCATTAGACTTCGTGACCCAACATAACTTGAAGCGCCCGCCAATCGGTCAAACCACTTCAAGCAAGTATCGTGACGTCATGGCAGGCGATGTGCAGTTCGATATTCTTTGGGACTTGAAACCTGCAGCCGGTTATGCTAGTAAGACAGCCTTAGTGGTAGCGGGATACGCCCCACATCCAAATGCTGCAAAACTCTTGGTCAACTGGTTATTAGGCGGAGGCGACGAGAACAAGACAGGGTTTGAGCCATGGAACGTGCCGGGCAATTTCCCTGTGAGAATTGATATAGAAACCCCTGCGCCTTTTAAGCCTATTACAGAGTACAACTACTGGTATGAAGATCAAGAAGCCTTTGATTTGGGTCCCGACGTTTTGGACTTCTGGTTAACCCATTTGTAATAAGAGGATAGTCCCAGAAGATAACATGCATTTGATGGCAAGTGAGAAATAGACGCTTTTACAACCATCAAGGGTCAGCCGATGCCTGAATAGTAACGAAAGTAGTGTCACCGTAGGATAGGCTGCGGTGACACTACTTAGAAGCTAAGGGAGTGATATGATGGGAGCACCCATGGTGGGGACTCAGGCGCAAACCTCAAGTCTCCAGGTGAGAATTAATAAATTCGCTGATTGGATCAAAACCCCCTACGTTGTACTGTCAGTTGTTTTGATAGTGATGCTTGCGTACTTTGTCTTTAGTCCATTTGTTCAAATCATAAGGACTACGTTCCAAGCGCAACGGATAGACTTGAAAAGAATTCCCGGGGCTCAGGAAGGAGACTTTACCCTTTTTTATTGGCACCGTACACTATTCAGCGCAATGAGAAAGAATCTGTTTTTTGAGCCGCTACGCAATACACTAGTAGTTACGGCAGGATTCACTGTCCTTGCGCTGACTATTGGGATTATCCTATCCTACATGGTTGTGAGGACAAACCTCCCCTTCAAGAAATTCGTGTCGGGCATCGCCATTGTTCCCTACATCATTCCGTCATGGCCGCTGGCATTGGCTTGGCTGACCTTGACAAAGTCTGATGTAGGGAGCGGGGGTAGTTGCGGAATTTTTCAGTACCTAACCGGAATAGCGCTCCCTGAATGGGTTACGTATGGCCCATTTCCAATCATATTATTGCTCTCTATAAAGTACTACGCGTATACATATCTACTACTCTCTGCAGCTTTTAGCACATTGGACTCGCAATTGGAGGAATCCGCGGTGCTTCACGGCGCGAACCGCTGGACGATATTCCGCCGCATAGTTTTGCCCATTATGATTCCAGCGCTAGGTTCTGCCTTCATATTGACTTTTTCAAAAGGGCTGGGCACTTTTGGGATTCCGTCCTTCCTCGGGGTTCCCCGCAGGTACTATACTTTGGCCACAATCCTTTACTCACAAATGCAGAACAGACGCACAGCTGAAGGATTCGTCGCCGCTATTGCCATGGTGATACTGGCCTCGATTCTAATCTACATTAACGCCAAGGTTATCGGCGCTCGCAAGCAATTTACCACCGTATCAGGGAAAGGGACTAAGCGGAGCCTGGTAGATCTTGGTAAATGGAAATACCCCATTGCCATTCTGGTGATTATCTTCTTGCTATCAGCTTCGATTTTGCCCATGGGTTTACTGCTATATCAGAGTTTAATGTCACGGATGGGCGATTACAGCTTGTCTAACTTAACGCTCCATTACTGGACTGGGACAGATCCTACAGTAAGGGAGGGCCATATTGGGCTCCTGGTTAATCCGCGGGTGTGGACCGCGACTAAGAATACGATCATATTAGGAACGCTAACCGGTATAGGTTCTGCGCTCCTTGGCATTTTGTTGGGGTACGCGATTTCCCGGGGACGCGGCACAAAGCTGGCCATGGTTTTAGAACAACTATCCTTCCTACCGTTTTTGATTCCGGGTATCGCTTTTGGGGCAATCTACCTTACTATGTCAGCCCGTCCCATGGGACCGATTCCACCGCTATACGGGACATTTGCCCTGCTGGTGCTGGTATCGACGGTGAAGCGCTTGCCTAACGCTACCCGATCCGGAACCAGTTCTATGATGCAGGTAAGCATGGAACTGGAGGAGGCTGCCACTATTCATGGTTCCCCTTGGATCAACACTTTCCGAAGGATCATGCTACCACTGACCAAGAATGGGTTTATGGCAGGATTTGTGCTTACCTTTACCGGCACTATGACTGCGCTCAGTCTAATTATCCTCTTATATACGCCTTCCACAATTATACTGCCGATTCTTACCTTTGAGTACGCCAACCGGGAACTCCGGCAGCTTTCCGACGGTATGTCCCTGCTCATTGCCTTACTGGTTCTTGTAGGCACATACCTTGCGCGTAAGATTACCGGCACAGATCTAAGCAAAGCTTTTGGGGGTGAAAACTAATGCCGGAGATCGTATTAACAAACGTTACGAAAACCTTCGATAATGTGTGTGCAGTTGATCATCTGGATCTAGTAATTCCTGATGGGTCCTTCTTCACTCTTCTTGGCCCTTCAGGGTGCGGGAAGACTACAACATTGCGGATGATCGCAGGGCTGGAGAAGCCAACCGAGGGTTTAATCACGATCGGTGGCAACACAGTATTTGACTCATCTTCATGGACCATTGTCCCCCCGGGTAAGCGGAATATAGGATTGGTTTTCCAGAGCTATGCCCTATGGCCCCACATGACTGTGTGGGACAATATCTCGTTCCCGCTTAGCGTCAAGAAGCTTCCAATGGAAGAAAGAAAGACAAAGGTAGACGCTGTAATGCAGCAGGTTCAAATTGCCGGCCTGGAAAAGCGATATCCCCATGAACTCAGTGGCGGGCAGCAGCAAAGGGTCGCCTTGGCAAGGGAACTAGTCACCGGAGCGGATCTCTTGCTAATGGATGAGCCGCTCAGCAACTTAGATGCCCAGCTTAGATTAGAGATGCGCGCTGAATTGAAAAAACTTCACAGGAACACACGTCAGACTATTGTTTATGTTACACATGACCAGTTAGAGGCAATGACGATGTCAACCCATATAGCGATCATGAAGGACGGCATACTGCATCAGGTGGCATCCCCGGATGATATCTATTGCAAGCCTGCTAATACTTTTGTAGCTGAATTCATTGGCGGTTTGCCGATTAATCTCATAGAAGTAACCGCATCCGACGGGATCATCCAGAACGAACGACTGAATATGCGATTGGAATTGCCTAATAACCGTAAGACTGTAAAGGGTAAAGTTACCCTGGGGATGCGCCCGGAAGAGCTACGTATTGCGAAGACGTCGTCGAAGACCACTGTAAAGGGTGTGGTGGATTCTGTTCTCCCTGCAGGCAGTGAGGTATTAATCCGAGTGCGCATTGGTGAATATGGTCTAAACATTAAAGAACGTCGAGGGATAAGCATAGACATGGGTGAAGAAACCTATGTAGACTTCAACTTACGTGAAGCGGTCTTCTTTGACGCTGATTCAGGCGTTAACCTATTAGCAGGCTAATCGACGAGAACAGACAATACCCTAAACGGAGTGGTGAAGTGTTGAACTTACATAGTCGTGCCCCATATATGACAATAGGCGCTGTACAGGAAAAACGTGTTTTCCCGGATCATGCAGCCTTTCTCTCCCAGGTAATATCTTGGGGGTTCAATTCGATTGAATTCAAGTACGAAGTCAGGATAGATCCTGATGGAATGTTGCGAGGTGGTTTAGGGGCGCGCCTGGGGAGAATCGCCCATGAACGTAACATTCGTGTGTCTGTGCATGCGCCGTATGACGATGGAATGAACCTTGGCACGAGCGATCCGTCCTTACTTCAGGAAACAAGAAAACGGGTCAAGTATAGCATTGAATTCGCCCGGCAGGTAGGTGCGAGGCACCTCACAGTCCACGGCGGGTTCTTGGAATTAGGGGAAATGCACGACAGCGAAGAGGAAAGAGGACGCCCGCCCTACGAAATAGCCCGGCAGAGAGCAGGGGAAAAGGCTATGTCTGAATTGAAAGCCCGCATATTCGAAGAAGTTGGGCGGGTTATGGAGTATGGGGCAAAGAGAGGCATAAAAGTCGCGCTAGAGAATCTCCATGGGTTTAGCAAGACAAGGGTGCGCTTCCCTGTCACCCCCCAGGATTTTGCGGAATGTAAGGAAGCCCTGGGTAAACTCTTTATCGTGTATGATACAGGCCACGCTCACTCCACCGGCTTGGAACCTACTGAGTTCATCAGTAAAGTCGGCCCTAGGAACATCATAGGAACACATATTCATGATAATGATGGCACAGGCGATTTACATTTGCCTGTTGGAAGCGGGAACATTCAATTTCATCATATGCTTCGGGATTACGTAAGACTTGGTTGGGATTTTCCGCTTAATATTGAGGTGCGATCGGTTGAGGATTTCCAAGAGAGCAAACGGTATTTCCAGGAGTTTTCTAAAGCGGAATTAATAGAGAAAACCGGGACGCACAACTGACGCGGGAGATAGGATAAATCCGCCGGATAATACCATGAATCCCTAACCATGCAAATTTGCGCGGGGAGATCTCTGCCGAAGTCTTGAGAGGAGTGACGGTTTGAGAATAGGACTTAGCTTGCCTATCAACTACGTTACGGGAAAACTCGCATGCGAACTCAGCACATCATGGGCTAGGGCTTATGAATCAGTTGATGAGTGCCTAAAGGTCTTCACAGGGTTAGGAGTAACCTCAGTGGAGATTAGCAAGATTTCCAGGAAGACCCCGCCTTCACAATTGAGGCACGCTGTGAAGGTAGTGGGGGATATGGGATTGGGAATAACTATCCATGGATGGCTCCCTGACATGGGATCTCAGACTGATGTTCCTTTAGGTATTCAAGAGCTGGAAAAGGCCTTGATAGAATATGAACCCAAAAGTCTGATCCCTTTTACTGTACATAGTCATAGCTACAACCACTGCATGGGAGCAACTGAAAGTGAGGTCACTGAGCAAACAATACGAGACCTGAATTCGCTTTCTGAAGCGCTGGCGCCGAAGTCAGTGTTGGCAGTGGCTTTAGAGCTGTGCCGCCATAAAGAACGCCGCTCAATAGGCGTCACCTTTGAAGGCGTTCTTTCCATGGTTGAACAGATTAGCCCAGGAGACATTGGGATATGTTGGGATATGGGTCATAGTCAAGCAAATTACCTGGAACGAAGGGATGTACGGTTACCATCCGAGGAGTTTCTGAAACAGGTGGTTCATACTCATATTCATGATGTTGGATCCAACGGAAGAACACATTGGCCTGTCCTAACCGAGCAGGGTTATATAAGGGATTGCATAGACATCCTTAAGAGCTCTGGGTATTCCGGGGCCTATAATTTAGAATTATCCCTTCTCCGCTGGGAGTCGTCACCGAAAGAATGCAGGTCTCATATAGAAGCCAGCATCAATAGCATGGCGCGGATGCTTAGTTGAGTAGAAGGGTAGGGGGTTAAAATGAAAACACAATACGATATTGTCTGCCTGGGACACTACACAAAAGACACCATCATTTCTTCTTCCGGAACCAGGCATGTAAACGGAGGCGGTTTCAATTATGGCTCTCATGTCGTAGCTGCCATGGGTCTCAGAGTTGCAGCAATTACTAAACTGGCACGTGAAGATCATGTCGTTGTTGATGGATTAGAAAAAATAGGTGTTGACACATATGTTACGTATACACCAAAGTCAACTTGCTTTACCTTAGAGTATCCCTCTTCGAATCCGGATGAACGCGTGATATATGTCCACAGCACTTCAGAGCCTTTCACGCCTCAAGAAGTCGAAGACATATCTGCAAAAGCAATCGTAATCTCGCCTTCTATTCGCGGTGAAGTCCCCGAAGAAGTTATTGATACGCTTAGAGCTAAGAATATGCGAATCGCCTTGGACGTTCAAGGATTCATCCGGATACAGCAAGATGGCAAGCTGATTCATGCTGACTGGCCGGAAAAAAAGAGTGTTCTGGCTAAGGTGGATGTCTTAAAGACAGACGCTGTTGAAGCAGAATCTCTTACCGGAGAAAAGGACATCCATAAGGCAGCCAAGATGCTAGCTGACATGGGGCCGAAAGAAATCGTCCTCACCCACCGGGACGGGCTCTTGATTTATGCTGAAGGCAAGTTCTTTGAGGCAGGTTTTTACCCCAAAGAGCTAATCGGACGAAGCGGTCGAGGGGATACTTGTGTTTCCTCATATATGGCTGCTCGTCTCGAGAAGTCCCCTAAAGAGGCCACAATTTGGGCAGCAGCGGTTACCAGCCTGAAAATGGAAGCCGAAGGACCTTTCCGGCGAGATATTAACGAGGTCAAGGAATTAATCAATCTCCGATACAGAGGCAATTAATGCATGAGCTTATCCCAAAAGGAAGGGATTTACAAGCGGGCAGGGAAGTAATAACTTATGTCCACCAAGAGTTCAGGGGATAACTCTTACAAATTGAATCAGGAGGCCCGGAACATGAAACTTTCTATTGTCATTAATGCAACCCCGAAGGCAACGCCTCTTGCTGCTGACATTCCTCTGGAAGATGCTGTTGCGCTTGCCGGGAGTGTGGGGTTTGACGGAGTTGAGCTTGCGATAGCGGATCCTCAGGATGTTGATGTAGCTAATCTCACAAAGATGCTGGAGTCATATGGGTTGAAAGTGCCTGCCCTCGGAACCGGAGCTGCTTACAAAGAAGGGCTTAGTATGGCTCATCCCGACGCCAGGAACAGAAAAGGAGCGATAGAGAGGCTGAAGGCCCATGTAGACTTGGGAGCGGTTCTAGGCGCTGACGTAATAGTCGGGCTCATACGGGGTAAGATGTCAGACGGTCTTCCATATGATGAAGCCATCAAACACATCAAGAACGGACTTTCTGAACTATCAGCCTATGCCAAGCCAAAGAATGTCAGAATACTGCTAGAGCCTATCAACCGGTATGAGATTGATTTACTGAACTCGATAGAAGATGCATACGCCGTCGCGTCCGGACTGGACGATAATGTCGGCCTCTTGATAGACACTTTCCATATGAACATCGAAGAATCCAGTCTCACTGAACCTATTCGTAAGGCCCATGATCGCATCTTTCATGTTCACATAGCAGACAATATCCGATGGGCGCCTGGGTTCGGATGCTTTGATTTTCAAGCAGTTGTCAATGCGCTACGGGATATCGGATACAAAGGATACCTTTCAGCAGAAATGATGCACATGCCTGACTATGAAAAAGCGTTCAGGCAAACCGTTAAGTACATGTCGCCTCTTATCAAAGCCAGGCAATAAGACAAGAGGGACATGATGGCTTAAATCGCCGGTATGGCGATACTGGAAAATACATGGCAAATGTGGCGCTGGGGGATTCGCCTGATTAACCGGTATGTCCGTCCCCATTTACCGGTATGTGAAGCGCCTACCGAAAACGGCAAGAGCCTAGCTCCACCGGCGTGCCCCTTGTCGCTGATTCATATGCTGCAAGGGCAACCTTCAGCGCCTTGAGTCCGTCCACTCCGTTTGCTTTAGGTTCCTTTCCTTGGCGAACTGCGTGGATGAAATCCTTGACCAGCAGTAGATCCATATTATCTCCCCAATTCCTGTAGAGGACTTTCCCGTCAGAGTCGTTGGCTTCTAGCAGCGCCTGCGCGAATACGTCCAAGGATATCACGCCTTTAGTGCCTACAATTTCCATGGTGACATCTCCCCATGTGGGGTAAGCCTTAGGCCTGGACCAACTAGGGTCAAGGGTCGCGAAAACCCCGCTGTGAAACTCCATGAGCAGCATCCCGCAATCGTCAATGTCAATATCGTGCATTCTTGTATCGACTTCCGCGTATACGGTCTTGATCTCATCATTCAAGAACCACCTGAGAAGATCCGCCACATGGACAGTATGATCAAGCACTGCGCCACCGCCTGACAGCTCCCGGTCAATGAACCATCCACCCGGCATCCTACCGTGATTAGTGGCATTTACCGCTACTATCTGTCCAATCGCGCCTGAGTCAATGACTTCCTTGGCCCGTACGACAGGGGGCGCATGCCTGACGGGAAATGCAGTGGCAAGAATGACGCCTTCATTTTCGCACACATCGACCATGGTCATAGCGTCTTCAGAGGTGGTCGCCAGAGGTTTTTCGCACAGGACATGTTTGCCTGCTTTGGCTGCCTGGATAACTTCATCCCGGTGCTTAGCATTTTCAGAACAGACAATAACCCCATGGATATCAGTATCCAGAAGGTCACTGAGAGAATGACAGTAATCAGTGTGATGCATGGCTGCTGCGGCAAGGCCGCGCTCACTGTCGCTGTCATAGATGCCTGCTAATTCCGAGCCAGGGATCTGGCTGAGCGCAAAAGCGTAACTCGCTGCGTGCATGTGCGCGAAGCTTATTATACCGATTCGTATCCTATCTTCCCGGACGTGTGCTGTTTTAGTCATACAGGCACCACCTCTCCTGTTCTTACTGACTTAACTGCTGCAAGACTTACTTGCAGCGCTCTTACTGCATCCTCCGGTGTCACTCTGGGCGTTATCTTGCCGTCGACAAAGGCTAGGAACTCCCTGAGCTGTCTGAGATACGGATGCTTGTCTTCAAGAGGGCTTTCAGGGACTGCCACCCCCGGTTTGCCGGCTTGCATGCTTTCTGCAAGGACTGTGAGAGGCTGTGTTTTGCGGCTGTCGAACTCTATCATTCCAAGGCTTCCGCACACCTCGAACTTGTAAGAGAACTGAGCGGGGTGCGCCCAGCTCCCTTCAACATGGGCTATTACACCTGATTTCATGCGGACAACAGCCAACGCATATTCAAGAGGCCTATCATGTTGTGCGCTACGGGCGAATACGCGTTCTACATCGCCGAAGCACCAAGCGAGGAAGTCGAAGTCATGTATGGAGAGATCCAGGAGGAGACTGCCGCTGCGATCGCTGTTTGAGTACCAGTTTTCCCAGCCTCTGGGGAAAGGCCCTGTGCGGGACATTCGAACTACGCCGATCTTGCCGAGCCTCCCTGAGGTTATCATGTCATAGGCCATCTCATACTCTGGGAAATAGCGGAGGACATGGCCGATTCCAAACTTTACGTTGTTTGATTGACATGTCTTTGTCATTGCCATAGCGTCATCCGAACTAAGGGCAATAGGTTTCTCACAGAAAACGTGTTTACCTGCGTACGCAGCCTTTTCTACACACTCTCTATGAACGTATGTAGGGAGACACACGTCAACTATGTCGACTTCCGGGTCTTTGAGGGCCGCGTCAGGATGGACTTGGGGTGTGGCCCCGCACAAAGCTGCGGTATTACGTGCCCTTTCGGTATCGCTGTCAATTACATACTTTACGCGAGCTTCATCGCATTGCTCATAACAATTAGCATGCGTCCTTCCCATCGAACCCGCGCCCCAAATAGCTACTGTACGCACATTGCGAACCTCCTCTGAATATCGTAATGCCCGGGTTTACCAATATCATAACTTCGACGCAGAGGGTCTCGACACCTTTCATTGCCAGCCGATGGGAGGCGGTCTCCCGAATGCCAGCTTAACCAGGTATTGACACCCTACGAAACAAGGTTACACCAATGGCCCTGTCGAATTCGTTCTCTAAGATTCACGTCCTGCGCAGTCACTTGATTTCTTCTGAGGGGGATAGTTATTGACACGGAAGGCATTGGAACTCTTTGTCGCGCTTCTCATGCTCACAACCGGTGTGATCCTGACCAGTGCAGCACCGGGCATAAGGCTTGGCGGCCCGGGTTCTGTCCCTGTGTACTCGTCTTACGCACGTGGACATGGCCAGGTGATGAATGACGCCATGGAAAATCATGGCGCTGCAGCAGGGGATGAGAGAGTCGGGTTGAAGGAGCAGCAGACAGATCAACCGGAAACCCCGGAGGCAGCTGAGCAAGGGGCAAACTGCGAAGTTCAACGCGAGCCAGGCGCAACTTACGTAATATACATAAATTGGGATGGATTTGCTTACCGGTATTATGAATGGGCGAACAGTCCAAGCGGGCCGGGGACTCCTGTCCTAAACTACCTTGCTTCAAGGGGCGCCCTGTTCACTGACGCGCATAACGGATTTCCAGGGACAACAGTCCCCATGCAAACCAGTATCGTCACAGGGGCTTGGCCTGCAGTGCACGGCAATACCCACTTATATTACGATCCTCTTGAAAACGTTGTGAAGCAGATGAATCGGGAAAACTCATCTGAGACAATCGCGGAGGTAGTAGCTGAAAGCGGCCTTCCATCTGCTTCCATCCAGCAGTTCGCGCTTGAAGGTCGTGGCACATGGGCTAATGACCCTCGTCATCTATATGTGCAGCCTTCCGGGTCATGGCATAACAGAGTCGCTGAAGCCATAAAGATCCTCAAACAAGAGGCAGTTACTGCAGGCGACGGGCAAAGAGTGATTGTCCCTGAGATTCCCAGGTTCTTGGCGATATACGCTGATGACTTGGATGCAACCGGCCACAATTTGGGAATCAGCTACGGCTTCTCTCTTGCCCTCAACTACGAGGCATGGAAGGCGCAACTCATCAGAAAACTCGTATATATGGATTCAGGGCTTGGGCTTCTTGTAGATGCGCTTAGCGATTTAGGAATCCTGGACCAAACTGCAATAATCCTTACGAGTGATCATGGGATGTCCCATTTCAAAGGGGAGACAAGCCTGCCTGACGTCATAGAGACTCTGAGTGCATTGGGTTACACTGCGGAGGTTCTTTCAGCGGGTGAAAAGGCTTCTCCACGTACAGACATAGTCCTAGTGGGAGGGGATCTCTCTCTTCAGTTCTATTTCAGGTGGGATATTACTGTCCCTGAGTATGACGAGATTGTTGACGCAATAGAAGGGAAGCCGTACTTCGGAGGGTATATGTCCCTGGGCGAGCTGGCCAAGGCAGGCGCTCATCCCAAATTAGGCTCTTTGCTTATTTGGGCTGAACCCCCTTGCCACTTCGCTCCGAGCGCTCTTCTCTTAAGGGTAGGAGGGAATCATAACTCAGGTGATCCGTCGTCGCGTCAAGTTTTCATGCTCCTCTCCGGGGTAGGTATCAGGCAGGGTATTGTTGTGGATAAGCCTGCAGCTATCATTGACGTGGCGCCAACCATATCCCACTTATTAGGTGTGAGGCAGCCTGCTGACTCAATGGGCAGAGTTCTTGAAGAAGCAATCGCAGCCCACTAAGTATGAGTTCATTAATTCTCGCTCGTTTTCCGAAGTCCAGGGTGGCCCCGCAAGGTACGTACGTTTTCTGAGGCAGGTGTTTGCAACGAGGGGTGTCAAAATTCGGCCTCTCGCCTACGGGCCGAATTTTGCCTGGGCAACCCGCTTGGGGAGCCGTCCCCGAGTGCAACACCGGCAACCCTTCTCTCTATTCACGCTCATAAGGAACACCGAGAGCTTCAGGGGCTTCAGTCTTGTACGTTGCCGAGCGTGCTGTTGTGATTATCAGGACCGCAATAGTAAAGACGTAAGGCATCATCTTCAGAACAATGGGAGAGATCGTCGCTCCCACCACCTGTATTCTGAACCCAAGCGCTTCAATTCCGCCGAACAGGTAAGCTCCTACCATTGCCCGAAGGGGATTCCATACGGCAAAGATGACAAGGGCAATAGCTATCCATCCGCGTCCTGCCGTCATTTGCTCGATCCAGCTGGGCGCATACGCCAGCGAAAGATATGCCCCTGCAATACCTGATAATGCTCCGCCGGCAATTGTGTACACATATTGAACGGCAGTGACGTTTATTCCGAGAGAATCTGCGCATCGCGGACTCTCGCCCACTGAGCGCATGTGCAGGCCGGGCCTGGTCTTGTATAGGAAATACCAGAGAAATGCCACAAGAAAATAGGAGCCGTATACTAACAGGTTATGCTTGAAAAACATCGGCCCCAAAACAGGTATCTTAGAAAGACCGGGAATAGGAAAGGGTTTGAAACTCACAGGCGCTGCTACACCGATTATTGGTTTTCCCAGATAACCGCTCACGCCTGTAGCAAACAAGGATAGCGACAAACCGCTTACTACCTGGTTCACTTTGAGCGACACTGAGAGAAAAGCGTGTATAGCTGCAATTATGCCTCCGGCAAGAGCAGCCCCAAGTATTCCGGCCGCGAGATTCTTCGTGGCAACTGTAGCGAGGAAGCCGCTGACTGCCCCGACTAACATTACTCCTTCTACGCTCAAGTTTAGGATACCGACACGCTCAGTGAGAATTTCCCCGAGTGCGGCATACAGTATTGGTGTCCCGGCTTGAACTGCAGCAGCAAGCACTGCAGTAATAAATCCGACAGTAGATTGTCCCATGTGTAATTACCTCCTGAATCATCTCCAGAGGCCTGTTCACGTGGTTTTCCGGGCCACATCGGATGTGACGTGCTCTACAAGTTCAGGTGAACTCTTGACGATTCTGATTCTGTATCGTGCAAGAGCTTCCACTCCAAGCACAAAGAACAACAAAGAACCTTGGAGCATTGTAGCGATGTCTGCAGGGATTCCGTAGATCTGCACTGAATATCCGGCCACGAGAAGCCCCCCAAAGAGGAGCGATACGATGATTATTCCTATGGGGTGAAGCTTGGCCAGCCAGGCAACGATTATTGCCGTATAGCCATAACCTGTCGAGACTTGAGCCTGAAGCCTATGAATAATTCCTGATACTTCACACATTCCTGCTATACCTGATATTGCTCCGCTAAGGAGCATGACAAGAATGATATTCTTGGAAATACTCATACCTGAGTAACGTGCAGCGTCAGGGTTCTCGCCTATAACACGGATTTCATAGCCCCACTTAGTTCTCGATAACAAAAGCCCTACTGCAAGGGCAGCGATGATGCCAAAAACAAGTCCCAAGTGAATCCTGGTATTACCGAAGCATGGGAGCCATGCGCTCTTAGGAAACACAGGGCTGAGAGGAAAAAGAAAGGATAACGGGTCTCTCCAGGGCCCGTAAACGAAGTACTCCACGCAAAATATGGCGATGTAGTTCAGCATAAGTGTGGTAATGATTTCGTTTACACCCCAGACGGCTCTCGGAGCTGAGCCAAGGAATGCCCACAGGCCGCCTGCTAAGGCAGCTGCTACCACCATTGCCGGAATCATTACATATGCAGGTAGATGGGTAAATGTCAGCGCTACCCAAGATGCAGCCAGAGCGCCCACGTAAATCTGGCCTTCCGCTCCGATATTCCAAAGTTGCATCCTGAAGGCAATAGACACGCCTACTGCAGAAAGCAGCAGGGGAGATGCTTTTACTAAAGTCTCAGTAATACCGTACCTGGTCCCGAACGTGTCTTTGAACATTATTGTGTACACTTTAATCGGCGAATAGCCTGTCATCTTGAGAAAGACCGCTCCAAAGAGGAGAGCGAGAGCGATGGATATCATGGGCACAACTGCATTCCACCAGGCAGGAGCCTCAAGTCGCTTCTCAACCCGGATCTTCCACGTACGTCCTTGCGCGGCTTTTTCTTTCCCGCGAGTTACGGTAGTTCCCAGCATTATGTAAGCGCCTCCTCGTCTTGGACGTCCGGGACTCCTGCCATTAAGAGTCCGATATGCTCAATATCCCATTCATCGCGGCTTAGCGTTCCCATGATCTTTCCTTCAAACATTATCGCAATCCTGTCCGATAGGCGAATCAGTTCGTCCAGATCCTCAGATATCAGGAGAATCGCCACCCCCTGGTTGCGTTGGTTGATAAGTATGCTTCTGATGGCCTCAGCAGCGCCGATATCAAGACCTCTTGTGGGATAGGCCGCCACCAGCAGCTTTGGATCTGATGAGATTTCTCTTCCCAGTAGCAACTTCTGGGCATTACCCCCGGACAATAATCGAGCTTCACTATGAATTCCTGCAGTCTTCACTTGAAAGCGCTCTACCAGTTCTTTCGCCTGACGCTTAGCAGCATCGTAGTCAATGAAAGGCCCTTTGGACATAACACGTGAGCGATAGGACTTCAGGATAATGTTGTCTACGATACTCAAATTCGGCGCCATGCCTGTTCCGTACCGGTCTTCAGGGACGTAGCTTACTCCGCTGCCTATGATCTCCAGGGGAGTCTTGTTGCTTATATCTTGCCCGTGAAGGGACATGGTTCCTGAGCGGGCTTTTCTAAGACCGGTGATGGCTTCAGTCAGTTCCCGTTGTCCGTTTCCTGCGACACCGGCTATTCCCAGGATTTCTCCTGCTCTGACCTGAAGAGAAACCCCGTCCAGCGCTAAAGTCCCCCGATCTCCGTACGCGGTGACATCAGAAAGCGTAAGGACAGGTTCTGATTGGAGAGTTTCTTTATCCGGAAGAACCGTGGAATGCTCCTTGCCTACCATAAGGCTGGCCAGCTGCCTCGATGTCACATCCTTCTTGTTTACTGTCGCTGCTACACGGCCTCCGCGGAGAACTGTCACCCTGTCTGCAACGTGCATTACTTCATCTAGTTTATGGGTGATGAATATTATGGAGCGTCCGGTTGCTTTCATACGGTCAAGTGTTGTGAAGAGTTCCCGTGCTTCCTGAGGCGTAAGCACTGCTGTGGGTTCATCAAGGATGAGGACGTCAGCGCCGCGATAGAGCATCTTCACAATCTCAGCGCGCTGCTGCTCTCCTACGGACAACTGCCAGATTCTTGCTTGCGGATCCAGTTGAAGGCCGTATTTCTTCGACAAGGCCAAGACTTCGTCTTCAATGGCAGTCATATCCAAACGGAAGCGAGGAGTCGACATCCCCAGGGTTATATTCTCAGCTACAGAGAAATTATCCACCAGACGAAAGTGTTGGTGGACCATGCCGATTCCTGCTTCTATCGCATGTCTCGGTGAGCCTATCTGTATTCTTCTGCTTTTTACGAAAATGTCTCCTTCATCCGGCTTATAAAGCCCGGACAGGATGTTCATGAGCGTGCTTTTCCCGGCCCCGTTTTCGCCGAGCAGAGCATGGATTTCTCCCCGACTCACACTGAAGTCTATATTCTCATTGGCCAGCACACCGGGGAATCGCTTAGTAATTCTGTGCATTTCAATGATATTCTCTTCTTTTTGAGGCATTTGCCACCCTCCACGTTGAAGGGGAAGGCCGACGATGCCTGTCGGCCTTCCCTAGTCATGGCAGCTCACAAAGAAATGGTTACAGAGTTGTATTGCAGTGACTTCTTAGTTGAGCGTACCTTCTACTCCTTCGACGAACCAGTCGAAGCTCAGAAGCTCTTGATCAGTCATTACCTGTCCGGGCGCGACTCTTTCCACACCCTTATTGTCTTTGATTGGTCCTTCAAATACCTTGAACCCGCCTTGAGCTATTTCGCTCTTCTTCTTGATAACAAGCTCTTTGATATCTTCCGGAACCATCGGACCGTACGGGCCGACATCGACTACCGCGTCTTCCAGGCCGCCCCAATAGTCATACGGGGACTTCCAGGTTCCGTTTCTCACTGCTTCAACACAATCTACATAGAACGGTCCCCAATTCCATACCGGGTTCGTAAGTACGGCGTCAGGAGCGAATTGCCTCATATCAGTGTTATAGCCAATGCCGTATACACCTGCTTCTCCTGCAGCTTGTTGAGGGGCAGGGCTGTTTTGATGCTGGGCAATGATGTCGCAGCCTGCTTCGATTAGGCTTTTTGCAGCGTCTTTTTCCCTGGCCGGGTCATACCAAGTGTTCGTCCAGACGACTTTCACTTTGGCTTTCGGATTCACGCTTCGTACCCCGAGAGCAAACGCGTTAATACCCCTGACTACCTCGGGAATAGGCATAGCTGCAACATATCCGATAAGATCAGATTCTGTCATTTCCCCTGCAATCATACCGGTAAGATATCTTGCCTGATATATTCTGCCGAAGTATATACCGACATTTTCTGCGGTTTTAAATCCTGTGTTATGCATGAAGATTACATTTGGATAGCGTGTGGCGACGGCGTGGACGAAATCCATGTAGCCAAAGCTGCAAGCGAAGATGACCTTGCAGCCTGCTTCTGCCAGTTGGGTCAAGACTCTCTCAGCGTCACTTGATTCCGGCACATTCTCAACGTAAACAGTTTCTACGTAAGGCAGCTTCTCTACGAGGTGGAGCCTGCCTCTGTTGTGTTCATAAGCCCATCCCATATCTCCGACTGGACTGGAGTAGATAAATCCGACTTTCATCTTGTCCGAGGCTGCTGATATCCCACTAATCCCAATAGTAAACATTGACAACATGGTAATCACGCAAACCAAAACAGTCCACCTTCGGAATTTCACGATGGCTTCCTCCTTTTAAGTTGTTTACATACTATTTGTTGAGTTAGTTATGAACTTGCCTTTGCCTCATACCCCCCAAAACTTCTGTCTTGATTTCTCGTCTCTCCCCAACATTGACGTGATACTTCTTGTATTCGATATACACTGAAATAATCCTTCCAAGATGTAGTATAAGTTTACAAGAAATGAATGCATTGTAATACTGTGGAAGAAAACCCTCTCCTTTGCAAATCTACATTCTACAAGGTATGTAACGGGCTTGGGCGGCTTCGCGCCTTCAGTAAGGGCCGGTGATGTAGAGGAATTCAGGGGTTTACATAGAATTACTTATTTGTCGAGGCTCTAGAGGCCTCTACAGGGGGAGTACGATTCCATGGTCAAAAAGAGAATCCTTAAAGAAGATGGCAGATACCTGATATACTACACGTTTCCCCATGAAGCGGATTCAACAGAAGGCGGACATGGAGACGCTCCTACGACGGCTAACAAGGGGGTGGTGGCAGATGTCGGAGATGCGATGGAACCCCATGCTACGGCAATGGGTTGTAACTGCAACTCACCGCCAGGAGAGGACGTATAAACCCCCTGAGGGCTTCTGCCCGTTGTGTCCGACGAAAGATATGTCTTTTCCTACAGAAGTCCCTGCGTCCGGTTATGAGATTGTTGTTTTTGAAAACAAGTTCCCGTCTCTTCGACAGGCGCCCCCCGAGCCGGCAGTGGATGGCACCGATATCATGAGAGTCAGGCCCGCGCAAGGCGTTTGCGAAGTAGTTCTATACACAGACCGTCATCACACCACATTTGCTAACCTTGACACATCACACATCACAAACCTCATTGAAGTATGGACAGACAGATACAATGAATTGGGATCCCTTGATTACATAGA
>MTKW01000960.1_pt1 | contig 121390 bp, 86 predicted proteins | sample 1042761 | NCBI WGS metagenome assembly MTKW01 (sample SAMN06205366, study PRJNA360243) | anaerobic digester metagenome | biome: Wastewater treatment plant; feature: Anaerobic digester sludge; material: sludge; isolation source: anaerobic digester fed with sludge from wastewater treatment plant ... | reverse complement strand
CTCAGCTAAAACAGTTTCAAGATTGTATGAAAGCAACTGAATATATCTATCTTCAAACATCAGCTTATAAGAATATTGGATGGCATCGGGAGTTATAACATCGCCCGTTGAGATATCGATTTTAAGAGGCGTTATTGTTCCATCGAATAAGGCTTGCATGCTGACTCTTATGCCCGGATATTCAGCCTCATCCATAATAGAATTGATACTTTTAACCTGAAAAAGAACGCCGTCCTCAAGAGGAATCTTAATCAAATTCTGTATCATCTGTTCTACACTCGATATGTTAACATCAATCCCCTTAATCGTTGTGTCAACATCCATCGTACTGCGGAAATCTAAGCCTACTAACGAAGCAATTAACACGCCGCCCTTTAATATAAAATTCTCTTTGTACTCAGAAAGAGAAATACGTTCTAAAAGTCGTTCCATCATATATGTTCGCATCAAAATTTGTGCATCGGCAGATTTTCCCTTAGCAAGATTACGGATTTTATCTTTTAATTGTCTTGATGTTTTAATCATTTAAAGAAGCACCTCCAAATAAGGTTTGAGTATTGCTCTTACATTCAAAGCTTCCGCATATTGCATCAAAGATCTAAGATTCTTATCTGTTCGTTTTGCATAAGACTTTAAAGCATCTTGAAAGATCTGGATTTCTACACCATTTCTGCTACGTAAAACATCACATAATGTTCTCTCTATATCGTAGACGGGAACTGTATGGCCAAACGGTGTTTTTGTCTTACTTAATCCAAGTTCATGCAATTCTTTTCTTATGGTATAAACCTTAATTCCGTCTTCCTTCAAACGATGTGGATTATAGCCTGTCCTCACCGTTACAGAATAATAAGACGGTTCGCGATCGGTCATATCATGTAAAAACAAAGCCGTTTCATGAGAAAAGATAGCCTGTGCCGATCTGAGATGAATTAGATACATCGAATCAGGCCAAACATCAGCCGAAACATAAATGCCTTGTTCGACCCTGTCCAATCCGTATTTTTCAGCAAACTTGTAAAATTCATATTTGCTGATACCCTGATTCAGGACTTCTTTTAGAGTAAGCCAGCCGTCATTTTCTTGTAGAAGTTGTTTTAGAACATACTCAGTACACACAACCATTTCCTTCCGTGCTAATATTGTATCTCGAATTAGCACAGAAGTAAATATGTGTTGTTATAATTTATCTGAAACAAATCTTCCTCATGGCTACCCTACTATTTTCTGGGCACTGGTCTTCTTCGGGCGCGATTTCCATCCTGTATCCACAATGGCAACAATCCTTTGCAAAATTAAGGACAGGAGGCTGATACAAATTATCTAGAGAATGTAATGTGGCTAATATCCTAAACGAAATCGTACGGCATAAAGATATAAGCCTTATCGTCCTCAGCTCTCATAACGCCTTTAAAATCAATTTTCGTTTTCGATTGGACTCTTATCTTCACAGGGAATTCAGGTGTAGTTGGACGAAGTAACGACACTGCTATGGCATTTACAGTCTTATCTCCAACGAGCGTATTAAGTATTACATCCTTGTTGTATCCAGTAAGCATCAACGGATCAGTCGGAGAGTACCAGTGCACGTCTTCTTTTGAATTGCCCACTAAAATGAGATATTTCGATACTGGCTCCATATAGGTTACGGCAAAGATATCAATTTCAATCTCCGATTCACTTAACATTTTCACATGTGCACGTACATTTGCATAATGACGCGCTTCCCCATGATAAATGTTATTCCCTCTAACTACATCAATCATTTGCCGAAGAACCATTTCAAATCCGTTTGTATACACATCTAGATAGATAATTTGCTGTAACACGTCAGGCATTTCACTGCGATCTAATCTAACAGGAACGAATTTAATCTTGCCCTTTACTGCCTTCATCAGGGCATTTTGCCACTCAAGCTTGACCATATTACTCTGCAAACTATTTTTTGAAACAAAAAAGAAAAAATGATTGATTGAAGACAGACCCTCATTAATTTTGTCAATGATGCCTTCTCCTGGCTGTATAGACCAGCTGTCATAGAAGACTTCTGCTCTACCAAACACATCTGCAAGGCGATTAGCAAAAGGTTCAACTATAGCCTTATCGTTATGGTTATGACTAATAAATATCATGGTGATCTCCTTAAAAGCAAATAATTAATTCGGCTTAAACACCTCATCTGTATCAAAGATATGGTTGATTTCATAGTTTTTCATAAGCAATGAGGGCTCTGTCTTTGACAGTGATTACGACAAGATTGTTCTGAGAACTCCGTTTTGGAATTTGCTACCGCATTAGCTGCCGCAACGGTCGCAAACGCGGTAGCAAGGATTTTTTGCGGTAGCAAAAATTATTTGAGACGGTATTGTGTGCCGCGATTACTTCCTATGATTTCAACTTTGTTCGCAGCAATCAATTATTTTAGTTCTTCCAAAACTTTGGTACGTTTAAATCCCGTATGTTCTTCAATCTCAGCTCTAGAGTGTGCTCCTTTTTCTGGATAGATCATTTCTCTTATCTCTCCGTTTTCTAGCTTGTGCGTCACTATATGCAAAACATATAGACTTCCGTTGCGCCGATCAGAACTCACTCCACTCCCAGTGCCTTAAACACAGCTTCCTCTGGAGAGCTATAGAACAGGATACTGAATTTGCCCATGAGTTCTGCGGGTACGGTGGCCATATCTACGGTTGAAGCGATCGGCAGCAGCACTTTTTTTGCGCCGCTATCGAGGCATACTTGGAGGGTGTTGGCAAGCTCCTCGACTTTGGTTATGGTGCCGCCAAGGGTCAGGCTTCCTAGGATTGCCAGGCTGGGAACGACGGGCTTGTTCAGAGCGCAGGAACATAAGGCGATGAGCGTTGCCAATGCTAGGGAACTGGTCATGCCATGGCCTCCAAAATCATGTGCGTGCATCATGTAATCCTTCGTGGTCAAACTGATAGAGCCGGAGATGTTGCGGCTATTAAGCTTGAGATAAGAATAGGCAGTCTCCACAGCTTCTCGTACCTGTTTGTCTGAGCCAAGGCCTGTCCGCTCAAAGCGTCCGCTGCCTGCAGTCATCTCTGTTTCCAATTTGAACACGCCAATCATGCCGTTTTTACCGTGAGCAACGGTATACACATGTCCTGCACGCTGGATGCCCTCAGGAATCAGCTTCCCGCTTGATTGCTCGGTTACGGACACGAACTCTTCTTCAAAGGTCTCATTGTCTATATAGGAGAAGTTCACATCATAAAACTCCATCCCGCCAATCCTTTTCAGCTGCTCTTTGACCCTCCTACGGCTTTCCATGGCAAAACGCAGTAAGACTTTTAACTCTTCTTTTTCTATTTTTCCATCAGGGAATATGAGCTTCACCAGACCGGATACCATTTTGCGAACCGCAATGACATCGCGCTGGTTCAGATCACGACCAAACTTGAAATATCGGTCAATCAAATCCGCATATGAGGTCTTGCGCAATTCCCGCAGGAAACCTGCGAAGTAATCCGTAATGAATCCGTAGTCATCGGTGAAGGATTCCGGTCTATATTTGACAATCTCCCAGCCGGGGTTGTAACAATGCATTCGGTCGAGGAAGGCGGTATCGTTAGCCATGGCTTCAGGGAAGGGGTCAAACAAGTGGGAGGAACGCAGGAGGGAATCCACGCTTTGATTGATGTTGCCTATGAAGACCATGGAAGCATTGGCAGCTTTTTCTTCTTTTCCACGGGAGAAAGAGCCTGAAGCCATGTAGTCTTTCATGATTTGCACGCCATCTTGATCCTTGAATTTGATGCCTGCCACCTCATCAAAAGCAACACAATCCCACATGCCCACCAAACCGATTGTGCGACTGGCCATATTGTAAAAAAGGTTTGCCACAGTGGTTTGTCCACCGGATACCAGAATTGAGAAAGGTGAAATCTCCTTATATATATGAGATTTTCCCGTGCTGCGCGGACCCAGTTCACAGAAATTGAAGTTGTTCTCAACTAAGGGAATCAACCTTGCAAGATGCAGCCATTTTTCGCGTTCACTCAGCTTTCCGGGTTCCATGCCTGTGGAGCGAAGAACGACATCGATCCATTCCTCTCGTGTAAACTGTTGCCTGCCATCTAAGACCTCGTTCAGATCCAAGGTGGGCATCTGAATGGGCGTGATGCGCCTGATGTAAACGGGACTGCGATCCTTATCCGCCTCATCATACAAGTAGTCCAGCTCCGCAATGCACCAGATGCCGCCGCACAGTAGCCTGTCATACTGGGCAGGATAGTGAGGAGCGATGGGTATGCCCTTGATGCCTAGGTTCGAGAAGGTCGTTTCGTACCTGTCTTTTTTAAGGTTCAATTTGACGCTCAGCACATCTATAACGGTGTAGCTGCCAAGTTCCCTCAGTTTGGATAGAGTTTTCTGTGCTTCATCTGGACGGACATAGTTGTCCGCTAGGATTTTTTTCACCGTTTCCATACCCTTCTGGATGACGTACTCATCATCGGAAGCGCAGTACATACCCAACAGATACTCCAGCACATACACAGGCACATTGGCGCCTTGCTTAAGCCGCTTGGTTAAATCCTTTCGCACAATTCGGCCGGGGAAATGCTGTCTCAGTTTGTCGTTTAGTTCCAGAGAGGGTAATTGCTGTGGCATGGTATGGATACCTCCTACGTCTTAGAAGCCGAAGTCATCGGCAAAAGCGATGTCAATGTGGAACGGGATTCGTTGGCCTTGTGCCAAGGGATCCTCGCTGTCTTTAATGACCAGATAATAGTCAATACTGGGATCGTATTTGCGGCTTTGCAGTGTCACACGAACCTTAATAATCCGCTCGGCGGTTGCCTCCGCTACAGAGTCTGCCTGCACCAGTTCTTCACCGCTGATCTTCAATCCATCGGCTGTTTCAAAGTACACTTGATACGTGACCGGCGTAACCCGTGGACTGATGGCTTCTTCCTGCAAGAATTCCAAGTGGGTAATCAGGTTGTTCAAGCGGCGATGGGACGGTTGAAGCAGCTTAATCGTTGCCTTTTCAGTCACTTGCCGTCCTTTTCTACTTTTGACTGTTATAATGGGCACCAGCATCTCGGCCAAACTGGCGCCGCCATGGACATAATTCTGTCCGCCCCCTTGATGCTTGAAAATGTTCGCTGCAACCGGCATGCTCACCCAGGCTTCCTCCTCCATATAGGGGAAGGGTAGGCTGATCGTGCCCACCATACTCTCCGGCTCTCGGGTAATACGGTAGCGTTTGCCCGGAAACAGCGGATTGGTACCCCGCGTCTCCACTTTTTCATACTCCTGTATCTGACTGCGGCGGTACTGGAACCCATGGTCAGCCGTCACAATATAGAATGTGGCGCTGATTTCATTGGTCAGGCGCCGGATAACATTCTCAATATCGACCATGGCGTTGTCACAGGCTTCAAACACTTGGTTCTGAGTCGTTTGATCATCACCGATGGCATCAATCTGGTCGTGATAGAGATAAATAACATCTTTCCCCTTGAAGTGCTCGGTAAAATCACCACTCCTGAGCGCCAGCAACTCTTTCACCGTCATGGCGACGGCATTGGGGTAATGATCAATCAAGATTTTTTGTCGATTGGCTGTGCCCGTACTGGGCTTGCCGTCTACCAAGGGGTTTTCCAGTTTCCCGTCTTGTACCAGAATCTGTTTGTGAGGCAGCAGGGCAGCCATACCAAGGCTGGTCACGGAAGGCAGCACGCCGACCATCGCAGACAGCTGTGCTTCATACCGAGGTTCGGCGTTCAACTTGTTTTCCAGTTCCTTGGCTACTTCATATCTGAGCGCATCGGAGATAATAACCACCGTACGCCCTCTGCCCTCTCGCGGGCTGATGTTCTTTGAGGCAAACTGTTCTTGCAGGGGTAGGCCAAGGGAGTTCCGTCCTTCTTGGAACAAACTGGAGAATTCCTTGTTCCAACGGTCCAGCCACTCATTTACGTATATTCTTTCCACTTGCGATGACAATTGCTCATAAGCGGTTTTCTTTTGCAGATTGTCATAAGTGAGGCAGAATTTCCGGTAGCAGGTGTCTGCCCGGTACATCGTCTTCATATACGCTTTTGCCATGTCGGATGCGCTGTCATATCGCAGAGGTTTGCTCGCCAGCAACATCAGTTCTTTGGCATCCAACAGCATTTGATAGTGGGCTTGGAAGGTGATCGCGTAATGAAGGTTCTGTTGCATCCGTTTTGCCGCCACTTCCTCCATGGGCTGTCCGGCGATGGGGCGGTGAGGTTCCAGTTCCACCAATGCCTTGGTCATCCGTTCCAGAACAATTTCATCTACCAGCGCGAAGGCATCCAACTCTAGCAATTCCTCTGTCCTTTTGTCGGACAGCACGTCCTTCATATTCAGCCTATCGGCGTATTCTTGACTCAATGTATCAAAGGTGGCGCTCGTGTGGATGTGCCCCATCATGTTCTGCAAAAATACAGTGATATTCGCACTCTTGGAGCTTACGTAACGCTGCAGCCGCTGCGGCAGGATGACACCCTTGCCCTGAGTGTAGGTGCACAGCATCGTAGCGACTAAACCTTCCAAGGTTGGTTCTGCTTCTGAATAGCCATATATGTTCTTACAAAGCTGCCAGAAGGCGGATAAAGCTCCTTGGGCAACAAAGGCCTGCAACACTTCTTTGCCTTTTTCCAGTCCTTCCCCCAGCACTTTGCGAGTGATTTCATCAAAGTTCACGACACGACTGTTACTGAGGACTGCTAGCACCGCCATATCCAGATACTGCTGACTGTTTTGTGGCACGTCCAGCCGGATGAACCGCTCCATCCGCTGGCTGTTGCGCCAGAATTGCGGATAGGCTTCCAAAAACTCCCGGGTATGGGAGGGCAAGTTCTTGCGCTTCATCACCTCGCTGATACGGTCGCTAAAATAGGTGGCCGCATAGCGCACAGTGTCTGATAGGGGAAAGCCTTCTTCAGGTCTGGCAAAAGGGGCATAGATCAGGTAATTGCTTTCCCGGTCTTCATGCTCCAGTAGCACCTTAGTGCGCAGGTAATTGTTGCCGGTCAATTTCAGCAGCTTGCCATTGATGACGATGCCATCAATCTCTTCCGCCCGATCTGCCGTAGGGTCAAACCAGAACACCATCCGGTGCCCTTCTGCGAATAATTCATTGATGCGGGTTGCGTCCGAGGTGAGGGTCATGTGAATCACCTAAATTCCTTTATTTGTCGTGTTCATCAGCTCGAAAAGTTATCCGAGCTTTCAAGTTGTGTCATTAATAGAAGATAATTCACGAATGCAGAGCAAGAGACCAACATATACTTTGCTTCAGCAAATGTCGCCCCTTTTCCCCCTATGCCGGCCGCATGTCGGATTCCATCTGCATCAGAGGTGTAACCATAGAGCTTAAGAAAGGCTTCCTTCAGAGCCCCATGAATGACAACACCCTTGCTTTCAAGCATTTTAAGTGCCACACCCAATGTTTCATTTTTACCGACGATATTGTTGCACATTGCTTCAACAGCACTGATACTCTCTTTAATTGAGTTCTCATAATCGGGATTCTCTCTGTCAGAAAGAAGAGATAGCGATTTTTTCAGGTGATCTCTTACATTGTCATAAGGACTGTTGAGAGCCTCTTCTATACTGTCAATTTCTACCTCATCTGTTATTTGAACAATTAATCCATCAATAAATCTGTAGTGAACGTACTCTTGTTCAAAGGTTGAATTAAACAGATTGAATATTGACCCTTGCTCATAAGAATAATCATTGATTTTTGCTGCCCATTCCATTTTAACCGCCAGATACTCAATGAGTGTCAGCACCGCATGATATGAATCCTTTCGAATTGTTTCATCAAACATTTCAAAAATAGAGCTTATAGAATAATGTGTGTTATATTCAACGACCTTTAAATATACATTGGTAAGAATCTCAGTAATTATGGATTCTCTTGCGCTAATACCGTTTTGAGTTTTAGATTTAGCGATGTAAAGATACCATGCTAGGCGATAGGCATTCATAAATGCAATACGGGTTCTGTTATCTAAGGAAGTAATTTGAAAATTCGTGTTTTCTTTGACTAACCCGCTTCGGTCAGCAAACCCTCCCCTCAGATTTACCGGGTTACGGATTTCTTTACTCATATTTCCTCCTTTTGATAGCTGATCATAGCTTCGCTAACAAATCTACTTTTACCGCACGCCTGCCGTCTCGAGCCAGCTCCACCCCCTGAAACAGGTCGTAATTATGTTTCACGCCGTCGTCCAGGTCAATCTGGATGCGTTGGCCAGCGAGATGCCCCAGCGCCTGGTCATAGGTGCGGCATTCTTCCAGTTGACGCAACAGTTTCTCTCGTCGCTTCGTTGCCCGGCCTTTCTCCGCAGCAGAAGCAGGGGAGGACAAGATGCTGTCGCAGCTGCCTACCGCGTTTTCATACAAGCCTTGTAGTCGGTGCAGATAGTCCACCCGTATCCGCCCCAGAGTGTCTTGATCGTAGCGGTGCATATAGATAAGCGCTTTGAAACCATTCCGCCTGCCCGAATCAAACAGCCAGTAAATAGGTCGCCTTTTGTAGGTCTTTTGATGGTCATCGTAAAAGTCCTTCAGAAAATAGTTGCGGATGACGTCTCGGGGTGTACCGCTGCCCCCTAGGGCATCCGCTACAAAGCGCAGATTCTCTTCTAGGGTTTCTTCCCCATAGGCAGCACGCACCCACTCCGCAAAGCGGGTCACAATATCATCGCTGAAGTATTCCTCGTCGGTGATGGGGATGATGTTGTCATAATCCGGTGCGAAACTGCAAATTCTCTTTGAGCCGTCCTGTAAACGAATGTAACAATCCCCAATCTCTGAAGCGGGGGCGTGCCCTCCCGCTGTTGCCGTTGGATTGGTATGAACAAACTTATCGCTCAATGGTTGCCCTGCAAGGATCAGGCCTTCTTCATCCAGAGAATACCGGCCAAACATACAACCTACGGCATAGCTGATGAGGGTAATAATGGCGTCCCTCTTGCTCAGTACATAGCGCATCTTTCGCTCTTCTTCATCGGGCTCATCAATGATGCGGTATACTGTGACATCCTTGTCCTCCACCTCGGGGGACAGTTCGTCTTGTAGTCCGTAGATGTCAATGAAGATGCGGTTGAGCTCCTCCTCGTTGGCTTTGAGTTGGGCGAAACGGGCGTTGGTTTCGGATTTCCATTTATCATATCCAACTGATATTCTATCAGGTCGAATTTCAAATATATGTAATGTGGCTCGCCCTTTAGTTTTTCCCGAAATAATTCCTCCGAGTTGGTTCTCTAATGGAGAATACTTGAGTAAGAATTTGTCTTTTCGATGATTATTATGCAGAATGTATCGTATCTCGTGTTGGTAAGAAAATCTAGCTGCTTTGTGGCTTAATTCATCGTAATCGCTGGTTGGCTCAAGAAAGAATTCTTCCTCTTTGAATAAGTCGTATTTGATTGTATGCCGTCTATATTCAATATTCTGACTTTCAAGTGCCTTTTCTATTTCAAAGTCCATATGGTCAACAAAACAATAGTAACCATAGATATCGGATGGGTCATAATGCTTACCTCCACTTTGCAGAAAGTTGTCGTACATTTGCGGTGCTATCTCAACTGTAACATTTACCTTGTAAATGCCATCTCCTATGTACTCAAGGCTAGAAGGATCAGTAAAATCATTATGGAAAAATCCATATCGGCAAAAAACTGGGATCATTTTACTCGAGTGACGTCGGAGCATCACATATTCACCATCTGGGATTATCTCAAGGTCGTTTCCTAGCTTATTCCGCATCTCTATGATAAGAGGGCTATTTGCTTTCTGTCGCGCAAATACGCCTTCAAAGAGATCTCCCTGCTCATCATTTCCAGTATTCTCCGCTTGTTTAATAAAGTCTCCAACCGGACTGAAACAAGCAGTTCCTTTTTGTAATGATTCGATCCATTGTTTCTCTCCAACCTTCAAGCAGAGGAATGCTTTATCATCACTGGATTTTCCTTGTTTAAGAATTGGATGCTGTTTAAAATCCCAAGAGGTTTCGAAGGAGTCCCAGTCATTCCTTGACATTTCAACATTTCTCTTGGTTAATTTCTCCACAAGCAATATTTTGCTCTTATCAGTAATAATGGGCAGAGTAGCAATATTCCCCGGTTGATAGTTCATTGTTGGATTCTTGGCTTTAAGCAATTCTGGAACAATTACACTTGAAAGAAATCCTAACAAATACAAAAGATTACCATTCTTGACAAAGAGAGATGAACCTGCATTGTCAAACAAGAAGCCCTCTGAAGTGTACCTAATTCCAAAGTATGTTGAGCTAAGCGCTGACCACGTCAAACCCTCTCTAAAAATATAATCTAAATTATAGTTATGAGAACTAATCTTACCATCCTCATTTTTTGAGAAGTTGCGGATTTCAATTCCATCATTTTGCCAGTTCACAACATATTCATTGTTCCCATACCATTTGCGGAACTTCCCGCCACTGTTATACGGAAACCATTTTTTGTTTGATTCTAATGCTGACGATCTTTCAGAAAATCCGAGCCCTAAGGCGATGTATTTTACTTCGTGCCATAGTCTTACGAACCGTGCATTGTTTGCGGTTGCCATTCCTAAGCGAGTTTCGGCGAATCGCGCTAACAACTTACCCTTTTTAAAAGCATCAGACATTTTTCCGCTAACCCAATATGCCACTGGTGCCCCAGGAATTTTAATGAAGTTATTCTGATTGGCAGTAAAGCGATTCTCCCCAGCCAGAAACATCTCTTCCTTGCCATCTTGGGTGGTAGGCTCAATCAATCGGGCGTAAGTCCCTAGATATCCCGCAGTATGAGGCTTGCCGGTCACGAAGGCTGTGGTCTGTACTACTTCGCCACCAATTTCATCAAAGGCTCGGGCTCCTAGGTGCGCCATGTTGATGATGTTGCGCTGGTTCATCTTCTGCCGAAGTTTTTCATAACTGCTCAGGAACATCCAGGCGTGTTGGGTAATCATGGCTGTGTAGCCACCTGCTGCTGTTATCTCCCCACAACGTTCAATAAATACAGCAAAGAGATCGCTTTTGCTGTCCGGATATTCTTCTTTTACATAGGAGTTAAGCAGGTAGTTCATACCGCTACTGCCCATGTAGGGCGGGTTTGTCACCACGGCGTGGTATTTCTTTTCCAGTGCCATGTGCTGCAAGAGGATGGGCTCGAAAAACTTCTCCGCCGTGTTCTGAAGACCGAGTTCCTCCAAATTCTGATAGTGGTGCCCCTTGATATTGCCCCAGTAATGCTCCCGGATATCGTGGGTATTAATGTTAGGTGGTCGAATGATACTGCCTAAGGTCTTGGTATCCTTGTAGGCTGCCTTCAGTTTATCAAGGTCATCTCGCAGGTGAGTACCTCCCCTGCCTGCGATGAAATCAAGCAGATTATCGTTCCAGCCTTTTGTTTCCTGCATGTGGAAGAGGGAAATGGAAGTAATATCCTGAAAAGCGTACGGGCTATATTGCCGAGCTTTCATCATGACGGCAAAATAGCTTAGCTGCCATGCGCGCTCATCAATATCGATACCGGTAATGTTCTTTTCTACGATTAATTTCGCGGCATCTCGCCGGGTATAGCCGCAACTGAGGTAGATTTGCATGAGCACATCAAAGGCATAGACCAAAATGTGCCCGGAACCCATGCAGGGATCCAGAAAGCTTAGGTCTTCCGGGGAACGGATGTCCCGTGCTTTGCGCTGTTTTTTCAGTTGTTCTTCTACCTCAGGCGTCTGCTTTGCCTCGGGCAAGTAATAGCGCCAGCCGAAGGATTGGGCGATTTGCTCTTCCGTCCTCGTATCCCCATCGGCCATAAGCTTCTCGACCCACAGGCGACCGAGGCTGTTTTCCACCAAGTATTTAACGATCCATTGAGGTGTAAACAGCTGGGTGGCGGCGGGGATGCGTTCCTTGCTGATTTTGTTTCTGCCCTTGAGCTGGGCGAAGGTTTGATCCTTCAGTTCACTATTGTAGTATTGGTACATCCAGCCGATGATTTCCACCTGTCCAATGGGTTGGCCATCTTCATCCACGCTATTGATGTTGAAATAGCTTTCCGGGATCTCCAGCAGCTTAGCTACTACGCCATCTTTGTTGATGTAAGACAACGTTAGTAATAGCCTCAACGGGTCGTCCTCAGCGCCTTTGGATCCGGGCACATTGATTGCATAGGGGGAGTAATAATCTGCCCACTTATGACTGGAAAACAGGTGAGGCAGTATCTTTCCCAACTGCTGACATTGCTTTAGAAACAAAAACCTGAACAACTCATCCGTCTGGTTGCTTAGTTTCCATTCCAACACCTGTTGTTTTTCGTCGTCTGTCAGTCCCAGGTCTATATCTAAAGCCCGGGTCACGATGTCCGGCGTATTTTGTCCTGGAGTCGTAGAGCTGAGCACTCGTGTGTGGTGTGGCAGATAGTCATTCACTTCCATGAAGCGGATGGCAATCAGACGATTGAACCAAGTATATGCCACCTCTTCCACCACCTGTTCAAAACCTTTAGCGCGCACCATGTCGACCAACGCCCTGCGGGCAGCAACGTCCTCCCCCGTCAGATGAAAGGTCTGTCCTTTGGCATATTCGTAGGTCTCCATGTCTGAAGATTGGTGAATAGGCGCTGCGATGCCATCGGTCGTAATACCCATCAAGCCTAGACGGTAGCGCACATCCTCCATCAGGCGAACCCGGGCGGTGGTGGCGAAGTTTTTCAATAGAGTTTTGTTCATGCTTTTCTCCGGTTAATTTTGCTCTGCGGTCAGATGTCGGAAGCGCTAAGTAATGGATGTAGATTCTCAACATTCATCACGGCACCACGGTAATCCCATCCTCATCTCCGCTCTCCAATTGCTCCAATAGTTTGTTACGTAGTTGGTTCACAAAAGCATCTACCTGCTCCGGTGTACTCAGAGTGGTGCTGGCGCTGACCAGACTATGCATGCTGACATGGCGATAAACGAGCTGACGTACCGCCGCCGGGGACTGCTGGTTGCTGGAGTCATCCTCCACTGTCGCCGCAGCTTGAGCCGCGGCCTGCTGGACTTGGTGGCTGGTACTGCGTCGGGAGATATCGTCAAGCAGGTTTATTTTGGTGGCATCTGACTCATATCCAAGATTGCGGATTTCATGAACGCTCTGAGCGTGCTTCAGGCGGTCACCCAAATTTTCAAAGGAGGATAACACGGTGGCCAGCAATTCGTCTTTGATGGGAGATTCGTTCAGTGCTGCCAAGACGGTCTTCCGATCGGAATCAATGCGCTTCCGTACGGGGGCGGCTTCTTGATCCAATAGAGCTATATGTAATTTGATATAATCTTCTAAAAGTGACGGTAGCTTGTAGATTTCACCGTATGGCACCCGCAGCTTTAATATAGCTTGAATCTCCTGCATTTTATCTTTCACCTGTTGATCCGTAATATATGCGTGGGATAGCGCATAATGCTGGCGATACAGCAAGGCTCTCTCGTAGATTTCTCGCTGACTACCCTCTAGGAAGCTTTCCACGGGGGTTAACTGATCCAGCAATTGTGTCCACTCATTCTTCGTGTCATACAGGTGTTTGAAAAAATCGGAAGCACGGTTTCGTCGTATGGCTTCGTTCAGCAACTCTATTGCCTCTCCTATTGTGGCCTCGCCCGGCAATTCGGGCTGAGTGAGGTAGTAGAGTTTCAGTTTCTCCAAGTATTGCTCTTTTCTCTTTGCCTTGTCCTTAAACTCCTGCATGAACTGGTCTTCGTTGGTGGGAAATGAGTTTTGCTTAAACCATTTGCGCATGAAATCCTCACCTGCCCGTTTATGTTGTTGAGGCACTTCTACACGCCGCTCAACAACTAGTTTGGATTGGTGCTCCTGTCGGGTTAAGTAATTGAGCAAAGTGGGTTGGGGCGTCTGCCCCAGGGCAAGCGTTTCGTTGTTGTATGTCAAGTTGATTTTTCCATGGGCGAAAAGCCAGGCAACCAACCACTGTATGTCTAGAGGCACGAAACCATAAGGGGCTTTCATGTACCGATCCATCAAGGTTTTTAGGGTGGTTTTTGCCACTGAATACGCACTCAGGAGATCCAGAGTTTCCATCATGTCTTCCAAAGCCGCCGCATTGGCTACCTGCGGGTTTAGCTCAAACGCAGACTGCTTGCTTGGTACCAGCAAGTCTGCAATGTCTTTGGCGCCTGGCGCGGTTTGCATATTATCCAGGCAGGAGTAAAGGTGTTGCACTTGGCGGCCAAGAGCTTCATCCATTCTGTCCACCGGCTCCTTACTGGGGATTTGTAATTTTTCACCCCTCACGTAGATATCTGCTTGACTGAGGGCATCTCGCAGCATGCCTGTGATTCGCTCCTTGATGTTGGTCAGCTCCGCTTCCTTGGCGCCCTTGATGCCTGGGTGATTCCGGGACAAATCTACGCCATGCTTGCGCAGGTATTTTTGTAGTTTGATGGCATGGCTGACTTCCGACATGTATTGGTCATTGCCGGCGGGCAAGCTGATCAGTACCACGCTGTCCTGACTGGAGCGCATCCTTAGGACGGTGTCATCCTGACTATCTCCGTAGGGGGTTAGCACATTGATGCCTAGAGGTTCATTGGTGTTGCTGCCATAGATTGCGCCATCGACCATGCGGTTAAAATCAAAATGGTAGCGTGCGTTGTAGCGGTATTTCCTGTCACGATAAATCACATCATAGATCTCTTGTGCGATATAGGCGGTAATCTCACTGGACTCGGCAAACTCTCTGGCAATGGCTCGGTTGATGTCCTGCTCCTCGTTGGTGAGGAAGGTATACTCGTCTCCGGCTCGGTGAATTAGAGTTTCCTGCATCAATTTTTCTAAACTGATGGCAACTTTCTTGGAGAGGTTAATTCTGTCTTCTTCAACATGGGAGACCATCATGGTGGTGAGGTTCTCAATGTTGCCTCGGATTTCTTTGATGTATTTGATCATAAACAGCAGTTTCAGCACATCCACGTCAAAGGTGTTCAGTACGCCGGATTCTTCCGCTCTCGTGATCACCGTGGCATGGGTGCTGTCTACAAAGCCTCTTAATGCTTCGTAAAACAAGGGCACAGGCGCTAAGACGCCAATTTCTTCTTCCTTTAACTGCTGAGCAGATTTCATAAAAAGGGCCAGCTGAGAGCGCTCGCCGGAGCTAAGGTTCAGACCTACGGCAGCATTTTCTCGGATCGCTGTTAATACCCAGCCCATCAGATTGAATTGATATGGAATAAAGGGATAATCCGACACGAAGGAAGGGGAGCTGCTGTACACGGGCAACGTGACGGTATCGCTGAAGCTCAGTAGATTTTTCAGCACCACGGCATGCTGCTCATAAAACAGAGAAAGGGTAGATTCCGCCACCTCATTCTTCTGAAGCACACGCTTGCGAACCACCTCGTCCGCGTTGGCGGCGGTGAGGGAAAGGCGAGTCTGGAATCGATCCTGAATTTTGGAAAAGTCGTTCTTCCTTTTCATGTGTTCGAGAGCCTTACCCATGTCTTGCTGGCTGGTCACGACAACCCAGGCTTGTCCTTTGCAAATTCTGCCCAAATCTTCGGAGATGTTTTGCAGGTTCAGCATCATCTGGGTATTTTCAGCAATGAACTGACCGACCTCATCCACCATGAACACGATATGGTGGTCACGCTCTTTCGTGTCTAAATACTCTTTTACCAGTTTTGCAAAGTCCTCCGTGGACATCTCGAACGTTTCGCTGGCATTTTCTACCATGTTGCGGGCAGCGGCTTCGCTCATATCATCTGCGTAAACCAATGCCTCTACCAGAGCATCCTGAATAAAATAGTATTCGTCCCTAGCTTCTACCCACGGAGTGCCTTCGATTTCCTCAAATTTTTCTTGGAAAGCCTGATAGCGCCCTTTCTCGTCCAGTTTTCGCTCAATATCGGCTAAGAAGGGCATGGAAGCACAGTAGCCGAGCTTTTCATTAAAGACCCGCAGAAATACCGCCGTGATGGTATCGCTGCCGGCCTGAGTGCTCGTATCGGCCTTGGCGCCAATATTGAACAAAATGATGTCGCTGGATACACTGGCAGCTTTTTGGATGTCTGCGACCACAACGGCGTCAGCAATTTTGCCGGTATCGGTGAAATAAGAGATAGCGGGTCTGCCATCTACATCGCGGTTCTCCAGCAGATAGGAGAGTATTTTAAGTAGATGGGATTTACCGGATCCAAAGAAGCCGCTGATCCAAACGCCCATCTTCTCGTGGGGTTTGCCTATGGACTGAGTGTAGGCGTGGAAAAAATCTCTGAAATGCCGCTGCAACTCGCGCGTGACAACATATTCGCTCAACTCCTGCTTCACATTTTCCAGATCATCCTGCCCTACATTGATAACGCCTTTGTACTCGCGGTCAATCGGGTGCTGAAACATATCATAAATTTTCATGTTGGACTCCTTTACTGAATTAACGGCAAGGCTCGATAGTGATTGCCATCCTGAATGGTGCCGAAGAGGCTGAGGCTAAAGTCCTTATATTTGCCAGGATAAAAAAGCACGACAGGCGTGTCATCCATCACTTCCTGCAGGCTGTTAATGATATTGTGTGAGCGGACGAAGGGATAGCTTTTACCAACGCCTGTTAGAAATACCACGCAATTTTCCGGAGTGTTTTCTTTGATGTTTTTTACGATCAAGTTGTCTCTGCCTACACGAAGCATCCGGGTCACGGCCTCTTGCATATAGCCAAAGCCACGGTCTTCCTCAAACTTGATGGAGCGCTCCAGATAACCCTTTTCCTTGAGCAGCGCCAACAAAACTTCAAACAGGTCAAACTCCTTGATGGTAAAAGACATATGCTTGCCAGCGTATCTCTTTACGAGATCTTGCACGGTTGCTCGTACTTGAAGCTCATATTGGGGGTCGTAGTCGAAGATGTAGTAGCCGACCTCGTTGGCAGCACCGTCCATCTTCATGAAATCGGGGTGGTTAATACGTTCCTCAATGCGGTTCAATTTCTCTTGGATCTCAATATACATAGGCATCCCCCAAAACGCAGGCAAGATATGTGGACAAGCCGGCATTTTTTAGTTGCTTGACGATAGTCTCCGGCAGGTAGCCCGGTATGATCGTTCTTGGTGCACGGGTGCGGTCTAGAAGGCCTGCTCCTGCCAAGACCGTCAGGAAACTTGATTTTAACTTCCTTCTGGTGCTTTCTGCCCAGCCAGCCACCAATGCAGACTCCCTGACCTTTTGGTCGAAGAACACGTTAATCTCTCTATTGTCCAAGGTTTTACTGCCCATGTTTATGGCAGGTCGGAAAACCTGATGCAGAAACTCAAAAAACAAAAGATCCGTACGGGCAATGGCTACAACCAGCAACAACTTCGCGTGGGCAAGGTCTCCCTTGGCAATGGTAGTCAGCAGATCACTCGGCAGTGCCTCCAACCGCTTGACGATAGCGTTGAAATACCGTTCCGCCCGATAGGCGCTGTTCATCTGGTACAANNGTTTGATCGTCCTGATAGTTGAAAGATAAGCCCCGCTCTTCGCAAAAAGCATGAATCATTTTAATAGCCATAGGAGAGGGCTTTTGCGCCTCGTTTTCCCAGCGATTGACACTGGTAAAAGAAACCCCCAACTCTTTTGCAAAAGCCATCTGGCTCAAACCAAGGGATTCTCGAAGGAGGAATATTGCCTGTGATAATTTCATGATTACACCTCCGATGCTATTCATTATAGCGGGCGATACATGTCGGAGCAAGGAGGGGTGATAATTCTTCTGCTTTCATTCAATCATTGATGAGGGTCTTCATGTCAACACATGCACAACGCCGATTTCGCGTGGTAATTACGTTGCAATGATTTTGTGACAATTATGAGTAGATTTGACTGGTCCGGCGACTTCGAAATCGTCAGTCTTCACGGTGTGGTGCATGGTGATTTAGTCTCAGATATGCTTTCCAAAAGAAGAGGACACTTCTTTCTCCTTTTTTCTATGTTGTTAGAATTGTTCTTTCCACATCTCGTTTGCTACTACCATCGCAGAAAATGCCGTATAGTGTATTTGAAGGAATTTGTGTGGAGCAGATGTGGAGCAGATAAAGAACAGGAGATATATACATCATTGGATAAAAAGTATACAGATTTTATGGATGAAATATCTTGCGATGAACTTTACGAAGGTCTCCTTGCATATGGTTTGTTCGCTGAAAAGCTTCCACCTGTATTTACCGCTGTTCCATTCTTCAATTATTGCAAAACCATATCTGATCCGTTTAAAGCGGGCTGGAATGAATACATAACCTTTCGGGCAATGCGTAATATCAACGTACCCCGGCTCATGGGAATTCCGAATCCTTTTAAATATCAAAGAGCGTGTTCTGAACTTAGGGGTAACTGGGATAAGATACGCGCCCACTTCCACGAGCAGACGGATGGGCAGAGTTACCGTGTAAGCCGAATTCATGTTCGCAAACAGTACAACAAAAAGCGTATCTTCGATATGAATTATAAAAACTGGCGAGTAGATGGTAATCCAGAGTTAGATTTATTGATACATGAAAAAGGAGCGAGTAACTTTTTAGTTCAGGCTGATATTTCGACATGCTTTCCTAGTATTTATACGCATTCAATACCATGGGCTTTGGTAGGAAAGGAAGAGGCAAAGCGAAATATTAATAATAAGGACGTTTGGTATAACAGGATTGATACGGCGTGTTCAGATATGCGCAATGGAGAAACGCACGGGCTCCTTATAGGGCCGCACGCTTCAAATTTGCTTTCAGAGATTATACTGACTGTAGCAGATAAGAAGCTTTATGATAGCGGCTATCGATATGTTAGGAGCATAGATGACTACGAATGCTATGTTGACAGTCATGATGAGGCGCAACGGTTCTTACGAGATCTTGAAGACGTTCTTCGTGAATTTGATTTGACCTTGAACCACAAGAAGACAAAGGTTGTTGAACTTCCTGTTGGTATAGAGAAAAACTGGAAGAGTCAATTAGGTGATTTCCCTAAAGTGGGTGAGTCAGGAATGGTTGAGTATCCACAGGTTAACACGTATATTGATACTGCTTTAATGCTGGCAACTGAAACGGGTAACTTTGCAATTATCAATTATGCTATTAAAAAACTGAAAGGGTCAATGCTGTCGGACAATGGAAAGAAGCTGGCGGCAAAACGATTCATGCATATGGCGGCACTTTATCCCTACCTATTACCTTTGATGGAAAAGTATGTCTTCACACCTTATAGAGTTGATAAATGCGATATTAAGGCACTTTCAGATACAATATATCGGAATGCAGTCAAGCAAAATGATTATGAGAGTCTGGGCTATTCGATTTATTTCGCAGTTCGATTTGACTTTGTGCTTGATGAGTTTGAGCATGATTATGAGAGAGCACAGGACTATGTAATCAAGAGAAAAGATTGTCTACTGCTGATCATGACATGGATTTACTTCATGAAGCAAAATCATTGGAACAGAAGTGCAACACAAGTAAAGCCGCTTAATAGAGTAGCCATGGAACTGAAAAACACTGACATAGATCGTTACTGGTTGTTCTGCTATGAGGCATTAACTTGGGGCAGTTTACCGGGCGAGTGGCGACCAATGAAGCAAGCGGGGATAAGCTTTATCAGGAAGGAAATAGTAGATGGCACTACCGCGACTAACACCGAATCAAATTGAACAGCTTGCACACGTCATGGGTGATACTGGGAATGGGTTTACAGGTTCTGAGATTGGTCACCTCCTAGCACAGTGCCGTATGGATGACCCAGATCCCGGATTAACAAAGTGGAAGCGTCTGTACAACGCCTTTTGCGTTGCGGTTAATGGAAGTGGTGGTTCTACAGATGTTGTTTTTCATTTTATACAGCATTGTTTGGAGCCGGCTCAAGGGCTGAATAATCCAGAACGATATAACTGGATGAGGCTTGAGCTCAATAGGGTTTTAATGCTTTTGGGCATCGAAATTAGGGATGATGGACGGTATTATTCCGTTTCACAAGCTCAGAGTCTTGGCGAAGTCCAGCGGCGGACAAAAGAACTGCGTGATAAGTTGACTGGTTATGGAGCACATCCAGAAGTACTGAGGTGTTGCCGCGATGAATTGTTGGCAAAGGATTATTTCCATGCTGTTCAGGAAGCAGCGAAGAGTCTGTGTGATCGAACAAGAAGGATGTCTGGTTTGTCATCAGACGGAACAGAGCTATTTCAAACGGCGTTCTCGGTTAAGAATCCGTTCATCGCTTACAATTCTTTGCGGACAAGCAGTGAGCAGAATCAGCAGAACGGACTTAAGGAAATGCTCTGTGGCGTGATACACATGATTAGGAATGTAACTGCGCATGAGTTAAGGATTCACTGGGATGTGAACGAGAAAGATGCTGTAGATATCCTGACTCAGATTTCGTATCTACATAAGCTGTTAGATGTGTGCATAACAGTACCAAGGCCGACACTATGAAAATCGAAACTCAGCGTTTTTGCAAACCAGACTGCTGAGACCTAGACGAAAAGCTATTGTTGGGGAAATGAGTGAATATTCCGGCCTAAGTTGAGCCACCGATGGCTCAACGTGCGGCGGAACGGCGGCTCCGCCGCACCGTAATATCCCTTTAGATAATTCAATCCATTTTATCAATATTTCGGTATTAGAAATATTACAACCCTTAAACGAACTACTGTATCCTTTGGCAAAATCAGCAGATGAATAGCAGAAAACGGCCTATATATAAAAAGCACTATGTAATTCAAGACTCGATTTCCTGCTTGCTTTCTTGTCCATTATCTTATTTTTGATAATTTCATAAATTATAGTTTTGTCTTTATGTTGAGTAATTGCGCAAATAAGTGCGTTTTTTATATACTCATCATTAACATACTCTTGATCATTCTTATTCTTCAACGACAATAAATAACTTTCGAGTTCTTGACATTGAATATCTGAATTATCTAGAATACTTGCAATTTCATATATTGTGCTATCAAGAATAACTTCAGCTTTCGTCCCGAGTGTTAAGTTGAGTTTGTATAGCGAAAAATGATATTTGATCTTTGTATACATGCTAGTAATTTGCTCGTTATCTAATTTCGCGTAACGCAGCAGATCGCGAAAATCGCCTTCGGTGATCAACAGCACTTTTGCTGTGACGTTCTCTTTCTCTATAGCTATCTCGAATTGAATCAATTTATTCAATGGATAATTATTGTAATATGGTGTTAGAATGCCTTCATTGTCATTTCCAAACCTTGTGCCCTTAGCTCTGTTACAAGATGTACATATAGGAACTAAATTAATAGGCGTAATAGCGTAATCACAAAAAGAGTGTTTAGGAAGTATATGATCTAATTCAGGCATGCCATATCCGAGGGTGCTATCGCATATTGGGCATCTTCCGTTTGCTATGTTTGTAATTTGATTTCTAAAAAATTGGTTGCTGGAGTATATGTAGTTATAACTTTCCTTTATTTCGCTTATATTGAAATATCTGTTTTCTTTGCATGCCTCAATATTGGTTAATAGTGTTTTTTCACCTAGTCGTTGATAGTCTGCTTCTCTATCGCTCAAATAGTCTTCAACATTATTTAACCAATTTAAAACACCTTGATGACCAAGTTCAGCATGTGACTTGTTGATTTTGTTTATAAAATGTTGCCTATGTCTTTTGAAAATATCATTTATTCCAAAATTAGGTTTATTAATACGTCTCACGGTCTTCCTCTAATAAATATCTTAGTAATACCCTTCCTTCGCTTCCTAACTTGGAGTTGAGGATCTCTTTTTTGTCGTAGATTTCAATCTTGTTTAATGATTGTAAATATTGGTAGTATCCTGTATTCTGTACATCTAATCCAAAAACAATATTATTTAACACGTTTACATTTTCGCCGTATGAATTAATACCAAGGTCGCTAAGATTAATAGTAGTGAAGTTACCATTCATTTTTGTAGTAATCTTTACACAATTTGTTTGTAACTCTTGGAGAATTAATGGGTTATGAGTAGCAACAACAGCAATTCCATTCATACGTGTTATTATCTGTATAATTGCGCGAATATACGATTTGGTAAGCGATGGATGAAGAAACAGTTCTGGTTCATCTATAAGAACCAATGACTTCTCTCGAACTATTAATATCAATTTTGAGAGAGTAAGGATGATAATTTTTTGTCCTGAACTTAATGAGTTAATAATACCACGCCAGTTTTCATTATTATTTGCAGTTTTTATTGGTGAATATTCCTCATTCGCAAAAAAGAGTTCATCAATTTGATTTAACAGAGAGTTTATCCATTCCTCATAGGCAAAATTATTGAATATTTCAAACCAAAAATCTCTCAAAGATGTATTGGATGGTATATATATTTCATTTATGCATTTATACAATTCAGTATTAAAATATTCGGAAATAGAATCAGTTTGAGTTATGTTATAATCATCATCAATGAACCCGATTTTTTCAAATTTGTTTTCGTTGTTTTCCTCATCAAAATCCAAATTATCAAATGGGCTATAAGAAACATAAATTACTTTATTAAGGCTAGGGATTGATTCATTTTTTATGTGGAAAATTGACTGTTCGTTCAAAAACAATTTTGCCAAATTGTTAAGGATATATGTTTTTCCTGTCCCATTCTTTCCAATTAATCCAAAAGTGTTTTCTGGTATATCTGCGTTAGGATCAATATTAATATCTAAAACTAAACTATTATCTTTTTTACGATATATGGGGATCTGAAAATGTTCTAAGTATTTTCCACCAAATGTCATCCTATGCAATTGATTTTTAATTTCTGCATAGCTTCTTGATCTCATGAATGACGTCCAAATGATATCTCTTGGAGAATTTCGTGTTTCCCCATATCTAAGGCTGTCGTCATTAAGGTAACTATCTAATAAATCTGTATTATAAGCTAAATCATTAGTGAGCTTATACCACTTTACCCTATCACTTTGTATAGATATTTTTGAGTTAATTAAATCGTAATATTCTTTTCCCCCTAAGACAAAAAAATCTCTCGCTTCTGGCTTTTTTCCTAATTGAATTTGCATATATATCTCTGTGTTATTTGGATTTATGCTCAAATATACATCTTCCCCATCTATTAATAATCTTGCTGTATTTTTATATCCAAAATCATCCCAATTGTCATATCTTATGTTAATTCTTTTAATAAAGTCTTCATATGAATACACGAATTTGTTCTCCTATATATTGTCAAAACACATTTCGTCTTGCTCAACACCTTCTAAATCAGTTCTTGTGCCACTCACTCCCACTCGATCGTCGCCGGCGGCTTCCCCGTCAGCTCATATACCACCCGGCTTACGTGCGGTACTTCCGACGTAATACGATTCGTAACGTACTGCAGGAAGGACCAGGGGAATTCGACCGGTCTGGCGACCATGAAATCATCTGTCTTTACCGCGCGGAGCGCGATGGTGTAGTCGTAGGTTCGTACACCATCCACAACACCCACCGACTGCAGTCCCGTCATCACAGCAAAGTATTGTGAAACTTGGTCAGTAAAACCGTGCTCAACAATCGCACGGGTGAAGATCGCGTCGGCGTCGCGCAGAATCTCAAGTTTCTCACGCGTGATGCCGCCCAGACAGCGGATCGCGAGTCCCGGACCGGGGAACGGTTGACGGTCGACGAGTGCTGAAGGGAGCCCCAAGGCGCGCCCTACGGCACGGACTTCTTCCTTGAACAGCACGTTCAGAGGTTCGACGATTCCGACAAAGTCTATATTCTCGGGGAGGCCTCCCACATTGTGGTGGCTCTTTACGACTTCTCCGCCGCCCCCGCTCTCAATGACGTCCGGGTAGATCGTGCCCTGTGCGAGATAGGCAGAACCGCCAAACTTTGACGCTTCCTCTTCAAAGACGCGGATGAACTCCTCGCCGATGATTTTGCGTTTTCTCTCGGGGTCGAGAACACCTTCCATGCGGCTTATGAAACGATCGGACGCATCGACGGCGATAAGGCGAATCTTGAACGTGTCGGCAAACATCTCGCGAATCATCTCGGGCTCGTCTTTACGCATGAACCCGTGATCGACAAATATACACGTCAATTGGTCGCCGATGGCTTTATGAATCAGTTTGGCGACAACCGAAGAATCGACGCCGCCCGAGAGACCGCAGACGACATGCTTGTCGCCGACCTTTTTGCGGACATTGGCCACGGCTTCTTCGATAAACGCCTCAACCGTCCAGTCGCCCGTACACTCGCAGACGTCAAAGAGAAACGGTTCCAAGTGATCGCCGATTGAGAACGGCTCGAGCATGACGGCTTCTTCGCCTGGTTTCTTCATGGCGACGAGCTCGACATCAAAGAAGAAGTTCTCATCGTCAAAGTCGCTCGCTCTCAACATCTCGACGGCTGCCGTGCCGATCGCGAACACGGGCACATCCGCACAGAGGATTTTTTCCCAGAGACCGGGAGTCGTGCAGGTCGCCGTCTCGGCGCAAACGGATGAATCGATCCTTCCCGTGACGACGATGCCCTTGAGCGTCTCGTCCGTTAGGCTCTCTTGGTTCATCACGCGGTGCGGCGTCAAGAGTTCGCAGTAGACATTCAAGTCGCGTATTTTATGGACGATCAGGCGGGCGAGCTCGCCCCCCAGATCGATGGTCAAAATCGTGTCGTGATGTGCGCGCATATCGTTATTCTCCTATATTTCAGTTCTTTCTTGCTTACCTCTCGACTTGATTCCGATATCGCATTTCCGGCCTCGTCCTATGTTTCAATTTTTTCCTGATTATCTCTCAATCCCTACTCGTCCAATGAGGCCGGAAGTTTCGTAAGGGTGTTTTCTCATGACGACTTCCGAGACGTAGTCAGCAAGATCGATCAGCGCCTGTGAAGGGTCGCGCCCCGTGAGGACGACTTCTAGGTTGGGCGGCTTCGTCTGTAGGAAGTCTATGACTTCCTGCTCATCGAGCATACCGGTCGCGATGGCGCCCATGACTTCATCGAGGATGAGAAGGTCTAAGCCTTCACGGCTTCTTTCGATTGCCTCACGAAACTGCGTCTCGCAGCGGTGGCGCGTCTCCGCTTTTTCCTCGTCGTTCATCATGAAGACGAATTTTTGCGAATAAGAACCCGAAATTATCTCAACGCCAAGCGAACGCAACGGTTCGAGTTCGCCCGACGTTCCGCTTTTCAAAAACTGCGTGAGGAGTACGTTGAGGCCGCGCCCGCGTGCGCGGACAGCCAAGCCCGCGCTTGCCGTCGTTTTGCCTTTGCCGTCGCCGCAGTAAATGTGGATGAGACCAAGCTGTTCTCTTATCTTCTCAATCGCTTTTCCCTGTTTCGTCATGTTGTTAACCTCTGTAAATCCGTCGCTTACATAAATGCCGTTTCTGCCAATCGTCAAGCTATCGTCTATCATCCTAACTTTACCATGCCGGCATTCCCAAGACGCGATATCTGACGAAAAGAAAAGAAGAGGTTCGACTGGACAGTGATGTTCCGAAACAAAACGATGCAACATGTCGGGATCGCTAGAGATCCGGTCCTAGAATGATACGTCCTATGACGGCATCGACCGGTGATCTTGTTTGTTATCTTGTCAGACGATGAGAGCGAGTTTGCAGAAAGTAAGAGAGGATAAGAAGGCCTAATCCAATTCCCGCGACGGCGACGAGGGGTAGGGTCGTCGACATACCACTCAAACGGGCGAATGCCCATCCGTGAGGTGTGTACTGTCCGACGCGCTCGATAACGACGGACGGAAGCTTGATGAATGTTCCGCCGAATAGGGCGGAGAGGAAGAGGAGGAGTGAGGCCGGGACGAAGCGCTGCTCCGAGGGCATCAGCGACACGAGTTGTCCGAAGGCAAGCATGAGCAGGAGGAAGACGGCCATAACAAGCCAATAGCCGTCCGGTCGGTTGACACCCGGAATGATGAGCCGCGTGAGCCCCGCCATGAGCGACAGTTGAATGACGCCGGCGACAGCCAGAGCGATCAGGGATGAGACGTAATCGCGCAATGGACCTCCGTCGATGGAGCGGAGCCTTTGCTGCGTTGCGGCGTCAGCCATCATGAGGCTGCCGAGGAGCGAAAAGATCGACAAAAAGAGTATTTCGACGGCAAAGTCGGGAATATGGACGATCGGCGCCTTTTGGTCAGGCGGCAAATTATGGATGTCAAGCTTCAAGCTCGCTCCCGCTGCACGCGCTTCGTCGGTACTTTGACGCAATCGCGCAACCATCTCGTCGCGGGAGACGGTGCCGGTCGCCATCGTCAGCAAATCGTCGATCAGGACCGTTTCGCGCGTAAGGGCGAGGGCGGAGATCAGGAAGCTCTCGATGACGAGGTCGCTCGCAATGGCGTTTTTCCCCGGGAGATACGTTGCGACGACAGGCTCTTCAATGTCCTGATCTGTCACATTTTTATCTCCATAGTGAGCGGGGATGAGCACGACGCCGTCCACGGCGCCTGTCGCGACGGCGCGCTCCGATTCTTCTTCCGTTATCTCCGACCAGTGAAGGCCGCTCGTTTCGAGTAATGCGACAAGTTCCTCGCTAAATTCGTTTTTGGCGTGATCGACGTATGCCCCGCGCACCGACGAGAGGTCATTTCGGGTTAAGGTTGAGCCCGCGAGAAGCGACATGAGTACAGGCATGATGAGGCAGAACGCGATCAGGAAAGGACGGCGCGCCATCATGCCGAGTTTCAGGCGAATCAATGTCAAAAGCCACCTTATCCGCATGGACGCCTCCGTCTGATTCTGATAAAAGCAAGCGCGATCGCGGGCAGAACGGGCCAAAAGGATAGAAGTACACTGCTAGTCGGGATTGTTCCATTTTCCGTTAAGGCATTGAACACGGCTTGCATGGGTGCATGCATCGGGGTGAATTGCGCGCCCGTGCGCAGCCAAGCCGGGAAAAGCGAAGTCGGATAGAAGACGCCTCCGAACAGCAGGAGCGCGAAAAAGATCAGCCAGCCGACTTGGTAAACACTCACGGTCGCTGCGTTCGCGCGTCCGACGAAGAGCATGATGCATGCGCCGGCGAGGTAGACTGCCATGAGGACGAGTGCAGTCGTGAGTATTGTCTTTAGAATGCCGGCGATTCGCAAAGCGATAAGCCACGGGATGACGAGCACGACCCACCAGATAAGTCCCGTTATCACACGTGAGATGGCCGGGGAGATCCGACCGGCGATGAGTGTCGTTCTGTCTTCGAGATCCGTTCTGCACAAGCGGCTTGTCTGGTAGAGAACGCTCATCGCGGGGATGAAGGCAAGAAGCAGGAGAATACCGGACAACGCGTGAAACACGGCGCTCTTGTCGGGATTTCTGCCTTTTTCAGCGAAACGATGTTTTGTGAAGTACGCGCTCAGTGAGTCGATGGCGTGTCTCGTCGTCTGCCGCCACGACTCATCCTCGTCGCCTCCTAGCTTCTCGTATTCTCTCTGGTAACCGAAGACGGCACTGTAAATACGGTCGACCGCAAAGTAGTATTGGCGGATGAGCGTCGCGATGGCCGCCGCCTCCATCGGCTTGCGCGGGTTGAGATAGAGGTGAATCGATTCTCTGACAGAGCCGGTGCGCGTCTGTTGAAAGAAATCGGGAGGTAGCGTAAAGAACAGGATCGTTTCGTCACGGTCTAGGCGTTCTTGCGCCTTTTTAAGCGTATCAAAGTAGACCTTGTCGAGGTATTTGACATCCTCGACTGTCTCGACGATGAGCTTACCGAAGTACGAATCCTCATCATCGACGACTGATACGGAAACCTTCAGGTGTTTGCTGAGCGGTTCGCCATTTCCCTCGTTTTTTAAAAGAGGGGCGACAAGTGCGACGAGCACGGAGAAAATGAGTAGGACGGCAAGCAGCCCCGTGCGTGCAGCGCGCACATCACAGCGAAAAATCGCAAGAAACGACCGCATCCTCTCGCGAAAAGAAACGGGAACCGTCGTCATGTCTTCACGCCTTGCCTGCAACGTGTTTTTGTGGCGATCATGACCGTTCACGCGCGATTCCTCATCGAGTCGGCGCGCCGATGTTGATTTCCGGGAAATGTCCGCCTTCAAGGTGCAGCACGCGATCGCAGAGAGCCGTCAGGGTATTCTCCACATGGCTTGCGATGAGGACGGTCCTGCCGCGATCGCGGAGGTGGCGCAATCGTTCCATCATCATGGCGCGGCTTCGGGAATCGGCGCCGGCGAAAGGCTCGTCGAGAAGCAACAACGCCGGATCGCCGAAGAGGCCGACGACAAGGCTCGCCCGCCTCGCCATTCCTCCGGAACACTCGCGAATCGGCTTGTCAATGAAATCGGCGATAAGAGGATCGGTCTTCGCGGCTTCGACGATCTGGCGCCTGATTGAGGAGGGCATGCCGCGAACGGCCACCCAAAACTCGAGCGTCTCGCGTACGCGCAGGCGATCATCCAAGGCGATTTCCTGCGGAACGTATCCGATGAGCGATCTCCAGTCTGCTTTATTGCTGAGCGGTATTCCCGAAAAAGAAACATGGCCTCCATCGGGAGTGAGGACGGAAGCCAAGGTCTTTAACAGTGTACTTTTGCCTGCGCCGTTGTCGCCGGAAATGCCGTATATGCTGCCTTTCGGCTGGTCGAATGAAAGGTTCTTGAGAACCTGCGTTCCGCGCATCGCTTTCGTCAAGTTGCGTACAGTCAGTCCTTCGTGCATTCGCTCCCCGTTTTCTCTGAAATCATTTGTTTTTCGATCGTTCAGCGCGCCGATAATCCTTTTACATCCGAGCATTGCCCGAGCGCCGCAAGGGGTGCGGCGCTCGGTTGAGTTTACGTGTTGCTTCCTCTCGAGGTCGTTTGAATCTAGCTCAGACGATCACTCCGTGACGGCTAGTCGAACATGAACTGGCTTATATCGATGCCGAGCTCCGACATGACCGACATGAGCCTGAATACTATTCCCGGATCGTTTTCTACGAGCGCCTCGAGCGCTTCTTCATCCGTCAAATCGATGTAATCGGCGGGCATTTTTGTATCGAACGTGATGTCCTTCTCAGGTAATGTTCTGAGATCGAGGGAAACTTTAATTGCGTCCAGACCAATATCCGCGCCTGAAATCGCAAGCTCTACGGTTGCCAGCAAGTGCGAACCGTCGCTTTTCTTTTCGATTTTGCCGTCGTATGTGATCTTTACTCCGGGCATGGGGATGTCCGAGGGCATTTCGTCAACGAGAGCTGATGCGTCGAATACGAGTTTTCCGACAGGGTAAACTTGTCCGTCGGCCTCGATAAAGCCGAAGCTTTCTATCGAACCGGTAAAGATGGTCTTCTCGTTACCGTCATTTGACGTTTTGCACTCGAACTTTCCGGTGTAGAGTTTGTCTTTGAGCGTGTATTCGCTCGTGAAAATTAGCGCCTCTTCATCTTCCGGTTGAGCAAAGAACTTGTATGCGTGTTTGCCGTCCGACTCGACGTGGGCGTCTTCAATGGTGAAAACTTTTTCTTTGTCGCCATCGTCCACATTCCAGATCGTCAGCTTTCCTGCCTGCGGTTTGCCGCTCTTGTCGAGGTAGAGTTCACGCTCCAATTCGCCTCTATAGTCGTCGGGATTGTCTTTGACCTCTTCGATCGAATCGTTGACCGACTCAACATAGTCTTCGTACGTGAAAGCATCACTGTTCACCTTGCCCGGCATCGGGGGATCGAACATCTCGGAGATTGCCGCCAACTCGACGATGACCTTGCGAATGTCTTCGTTGTCGCGAACATAGGTGAGAATGTCTATCAACATCTCAGGAGTTTTTTCTGCTTTTAAGACGACCGTATACTTGTCGAGCTTCTGTGAGATACCCTTGACGGTGAGCTCTACGCCTTTTTCGACTTTAGGCTTTTCTACATGCTTGGCGATGATATCGAGTAAGTCTCCGCTGATTTTCTCCGGTGAAGACATGATGTTCGCGATGTTCTTCATCGCATTCATAAACTCGGTGGATTTTTCCGCGAAAACGGCAGAGAATTCATCGTCCATAGACATCATTTCCTGTATCGCTTCAGCATGGAGGACGAGAGGTTTCTGCAGGATCGGGGACGCGTCAATGACGATATTGCCGTCAACGCTGTAAATTTGAAGCGTAAGAACGTCACCTTCCTTTTCGCGTTTGCCGAGCCCGATCTTCGTGTGGAAACGCATATCGTCCTTAGCGGTTTCGGCCTTGTAGCCGACCGAAAGCCTGAGCTTGCTGATGATGTCGAGAATCGCGGCTGCTTCAGGATCTAAGTTGCCTTCCACATCGATTGAAATTGCCGCCTCGCCGCCGAACTTCGTTTGAGTCCATTGTTTGTTCAGCGACTTTTGGACAAGTCCAAACATGGAATCCTCATTGGTTGTGAACAGCGACTTCTCGGCATTGAGCCATTTCTTTTCAGGTGAACCGAAGAGACCTTTGATCTGATCAGCAAAAACGAAGAACGCGCCCACCAAGAGGGCTATGACCACGCCGATCGCAATGACGGGGATCAGCCAGCGACGTTTCTTTTTCGGTTTTTTCGGTGCGGGTGCCGCGGGCGCCTGGGGCGGGTAGCCATAAGCAGGTGCTGCCTGTTGTGAAGGAGGCTGCTGAGCATATCCGTAAGTCGGCGGAGCAGGTTGCTGTACCTGCGGCTGCTGTGCCGGCGGAGCATAGCCGTATGTCGGCGGAGCGGGTTGTTCTGCCGGTGCATAGCCATACGTCGGAGGAGCAGGCGCTTCAACGACGGGTGGTTGCTCTGCGTACGCAGGCGGAGCCGGTGCTTCAACGACGGGCGGCTGTTCTACCGGCGGTGGTTGTACTTCTTCCACTACCGGTATCGGCGCGGTTTTTTCCATCGGGGGGACGGGTGCTTCCGGTGCTTGCACAACAGGTGCAGCCACCGTTTCACTTACACTTTCCGGTGCTGGCTCTACGGATTCCGCAGGAAAAGGAGTTCCACACGACGTGCAGAACTTTGCTTGGTCCTTTACCTCGGCACCGCAATTTTGACATTTTTTCATATTGACCTCCCTTAATGTGGGCGCGCCGGCAAACGACTGCGCACCACTCATAAAGTCTAATCGGCGATCTGCCTTTCATTGCTTGAAGAAAATGAAGCTCTGATGACAGCGTCTTCTTTCAGTGATTATATCGTACTCGAGTCACTTGTTGTATTTTTTGCGAGCTTTATCGTCAATATTTAAACAGAATAAACGCTCCTCAAAGATTCTTTTTACAAATAGACGCCCTGCTTTTTCGTGTTGTTCAATCGTCAAAACTGCACGCTAATGCCGATAAAAGAGGAAAATGCTACGAACTGTAGCATTTTCACTTGTGTTGAACGGTAGGGTGGAAAAAGGAGAAAGCCCATGACTAAAAGACGACACTGTGCTTATAAGCTGTTCAGTCTCTGCCTGATGGCCTGCTTCATGACGATGGCCGTCGCTTGTCGTGTGCCGATCGTTCCCATACAGGATGAAACGATAAGTACGGAAACAAGCGCGCCGCCGGAATCTGTAACAATGAGCTTAGCGGAGGAGTCTGTCAAGACGAGCGTTCGAGTAGATCTAGGGTCATCGGTACCGCTGATGTTCTCTGTTTTTCCTGAATCTGGACCTTCCGTGTCAACGGCCAAGCCTACAATCGCATTCACAACTCCGGCAAAGTCACCAACAACGATTACGAAAGTCACGATGAAAGAAACGACGACATCGACTGTTAATCCGACACCAAAAAGAACGACTGCGACGAATAAGAAAACGACAACTTCCACGACTACAACTACGACCACGACTACAACTACGACGATGAAATTAAGAGGCCCTATCACAAAAACGAATCTCGTCGCCATGATCAACGAAGAACGCGCGCGGATCGGCAACAACGTCCGCGTCTCATACGGCGACGCGACGTTACAAAAAATCGCCAATATCCGAACGAATGAACAACTCCGTCTTTTCGGACACACTCGCCCCATGCCCTGTCCCGGCTGTGATTACTGTCATGGGGAGAAGGATTGTATCTCAAACGAAAATATCTGGATTAGTGCCACTTATGGTGATAAGTATGCTGCGGGTGGATGGTGTGGTGGTGTTATTGAGTACTGGACCGTAGATGATTTTCTCGAATTTGTTAAAACTTCTCCCGGTCACTACAATCAGATGTTTAAAGCGACGTGGACGAAGTTTGCGTATGGTCAAACCGCCTGGGGAACGGCAGGTCTAAGCGGCGCTTACATGTACTTTAACTACGGCTATTAACGTATGAATGCCGGATTACGGGAGAAGTAGTTCGCTGTTCGCCAATATATCCAAGGAAGCATAGCGGCATTATCGCCGCTTTTTCTTGCCCAACGTTATTGTAATAATACAAATTGGCGATTCTCACCAGATAAAGACAGAAAAAAGGTGCCGCGTATGCGGTTCTTGTTTATATCGTCAAATAAAGCAAAATGGAAGGCACAACGTCGTACACACACGAACGTTTTTAGCATCACGCAACGCAGGTGAATCTTACTGTTCGTTCATTTTCATGACAGTTCTTGATAAGAAAGAGCGTGATACAATGTTAACAGAAAGGTGTTTGCGGCGCGTATAGGAGAATAATATGGCGGGCAAATTTGTTTTCAAGCATTTTTCAGAAATCAATCTCAATGACAGATTTTTCGATGAGCTAAAGTCTGACTATCCGGGAAATGAGTACAGTACCGGTTTTCTTGAATGGTTTGCAAAGAAAGCAGCTGAGAAAGCGACCGCTCTTGTCTTCATGGATGATGATGGAGTTGGTGCTTTTATCTACTTGAAAAAGGAAGAAGAAGCGATCGAAATGGCCGGCAATATCTTGTCGGCAAAACCGCGTATTAAGATTGGAACATTGCGTTTGGCAGAACGTTATAGAGGGCAACGAATCGGCGAAGGCGCATTGGGATTAGTGCTTTGGAAGTGGCAAAAATCGAAAGTTGAGGAAATTTATGTCACGGTATTCGGGAAGCACCAAATTCTTGTTGGGCTGTTTGAAAAATTCGGGTTCACTCACGTGGGAAACAATCTCAATGGAGAACGTGTTTATGTGAAAAGCAGAAAACAGATTGTTTATGGTGATCCTTACAAATCCTTTCCGTTTATCAACCCTCAATTTGAGAAGGCGGGATATCTGATTGTTAACGACTACTACCATGATACCTTGTTCCCTTATTCGGAATTGGCGAACACACTTCAAGAGAGTGTTGGTAAAGCTGTGGAAAACGGTTTGACCAAGATTTATGTCGGTGCTCCGTTGACTCTGCCGCATTTCAAAAGAGGAGAGCCGATTCTTATCTATCGCAGACACACAAAACAAGATAACCAGAGAAAAAGATTTAAGTCGTGTGTCACGTCTTATTGTGTTACGAACGACGTTGTCGTCGCAAAAGCAAATAATCGCTCTTTGATGACTTTTCACGAGTTGCTGGAGCGAATTGGAAATAAAACTGTTTTTGACGAAGATCAACTCAAAAAGTGGTATAGGGGAAAATCAAACCTTGTTCTTGTTGAGATGCTTTACTATGGGTTCTTTGGCGAAGGCAATAATGTGAATATGGATTGGCTTGATAGAAGCGGATACTGGTCACAACCTAATCAATACCCTGCAACAATTCAACTATCACCGAGCCAATTCAAAGCGATCATACAGGAGGGAAACATTGATGTGTCGGATGTTATTATCAGTGAATCCTGAACATGTAGAGAACATATTAAACGGCTCAAAAAAATATGAGTTTAGAAAGAACAGATGTAAACGCGAGGTGAGCTCAATCGTCATTTACTCGACGTCGCCTCAAAGCAGAGTTGTGGCGGAGGTGAAAGTAGAGGATATTATTGAGGGTAATGTACTCGAAGTATGGCGACAAACGAGTAAATTTGCAGGTATTTCATTTAAGTTTTTTCAGTCTTATTACCGAGGAAAAAAGAAAGCTGTTGCGTATAAATTGGGTGCGATCAGAATATTTGAGCAGCCGAAATTGTTGTCAGATTATGGCGTTACCTGTGCGCCGCAGTCTTTTGTTTACATCGACTAGAAAGGATTAGTTCAAGGAGTTCGACAAAGATCTGTTATCAGCGACTGTCAAGTCGATGCTGAAGATGGTGAATACGACAAATAAGAATATTGCGACTATATCGTCCGAAACAACCACGAGTACGGTCTATAATCAGCAACTCTGTGAGCATAACGACGGAGCGAAAAGCAATTCATCGTAGATAAGACACATAAGAGACGAAAAGTGGCTGGTATTGCTGCTTTTCTTGTTTTTTCTTTCCCAAAAAGACAATTTGTCGGTTCACGCCGAATAAAGACAGAAAGAAGAGGGTCGCGTATGCGGTTCTTGTTTGTATGGTCAATATCCGCACAACCAAATAAATCAAAAAAAGGAAACTAGACATGCAAGAACGAATGAATCGATCCTCGAAACGGTGGAGAGTAAGCCTCCTAGCACTCCTTAGTGTCCTGTTGCTTCTATCCGTAATGCCCATCACGGAGTACACGCGCGATGTACACGCGTACACCGCTGCGCAACGTCCGGGACTTCAACCGTCGGATATTGCTGTGTCGCGCGACCGTATCCTTCGCTCCGCGAAGGCGCATGTTGATCGGGCGAACCAAGTCGGCTACGGATACAATAACGTCCTCTCGGGCACGGAGTACCTGCCCTTAGCGACCTCAACGAGAAAATTTTGCTGCGTAGATCTCGTGACACATGTCATCTACACGGCAACGGCTTCAAAGATAAACGGGCAATATAGTTCCATTGCGAATACGCTCGCGACACGCCACGCATTTGCAAACAGCAACGGTATTGTCTTCAACACGTCAGGCACCATTCCCTTGCGCCGGCAGCTTATCGCCATGCCGCAACTTTACACGCGGCATGTGGCACCCGTGGATAAAACACAGCTTCGCTTGGGAGATATCGTTATCTCCGGCTATAGAGACTCAATGTACAACCCGACCTCTCCCACAGCGAATATGCATACAACGCTTGTTATCGGCAAGGTTACTCCAGCAGAAAACGCATACCTTCAGATCCCGAACTATAACGCGAATACGAGCTACTTCATCACGATGAGTTCTTCTCGCGGCGCCGAGTGGGTCAGTACGAACCAGTACAATCGCGAATGGAACACGGGAGATCCGAACAAGGGTTATTTCATCTCGAATATGTTTCGTATGCGTTGGGAACCGCAACAACAAGATTTCGGTGGTTTTCGCATCAGAAAAGTTGATGCGAACACAAATTCTGGCTTGACAGGTGCGGAGTTTGATTTGCGAAACTCAAAGGGCAGCACAAAGAAAATTGTGATGACCTCTTCTGAATATGTTACCGGGTTAGACTACGAACCCGGCACATATACGCTGACGGAAACTAAGGCGCCGGACGGATATGCGCTCGACCCGACGCCGCGGACGATCGAGATTGAGATGGACACGATCAACAGCGTACATTGGGACACACCGATCACGAACGCGCCGAGCGACGGGTTTGTTCAGGTGACGAAGAAGGATGCCGATACCGGCGAATCCATCTCAGGAGCCGTCTTCGATCTGTCCCAATCTTCGACGTTCCCTGCGGGGAGCACCGTCCGACTGACGACGCGTGTCGACGGTACGACCGTTCCTCAGCGGTTCGGCATCGGAGCTGGTGCGACCGTATATGTCCGTGAAGTTTCCGTTCCCGCGCCGTATCTGCGTGAAACGACGGTGAAACAGGTGACGTTAAAAGCAAGAGAAACGGTCGGCGTCACGTTTGAAAACCGTCGCGCCGAAGGGCGACTTGAGATCACCAAGCAAGGCGAGAACAATACGCCTGTCCAAGGCGCAGTCTTCCAGGTGAGGAATGTGGCGAATACGCTCGTAGCGACACTCACGACGAACGCACAGGGGAAAGCGAATACGGGACTTCTGCCATTAGGCACGTACACTGTGACAGAGACATCCGTTCCCGCACCGTACATTCTCGATCCGACGCCACTTAACGTGACCCTTGCTTACAAGGACATGAATACGCCGATTGTCGTAGAAGCTAGAACGATTCGCAACGACGCGGCAAAGGGTCGTATTGAGATCACGAAGCGAGGCCAGAATAACACGCCTGTTCAAGGCGCCATCTTTGAAGTGAAGAATGCGACGAATACGCTCGTCGCAACGCTCACGACGAATACGCAAGGGAAAGCGCAGACAGATCTTCTTCCTCTAGACACATACACCGTGACGGAAACATCTGTTCCTGCGCCGTACATTCTCGATCCGACACCGATTAACGTGACCCTTGCCTACAAGGACATGAATACGCCGATTGTCGTAGAAGCTAGAACGATTCGCAACGAGGCCGCAAAGGGGCGACTTGAGATCACCAAGCAAGGCGAAAACAACACGCCTGTCCAAGGTGCCATCTTTGAAGTGAGAAACGCAGCGAATACTCTCGTTGCGACACTTACGACGGACGAACAGGGGAAAGCAACTTCAGGTCATCTTCCTCTAGGTACATATACTTTGACCGAGTCGTTTGTCCCCGCGCCGTACATCCTCGATCCGACGCCGATTAACGTGACTCTTTCCTACAAGGATGTGAACACGCCGATTGTCGTAGAGGCTAAGACGATCGGCAACGTTGCCGCCGAAGGACGCATCAAGATCAATAAGAAAGACGCGATTAATCAGGAAGTGCTTGCCGGCGCGGTCTTCGAGATTTACGACGCCGGCAACGCAATCGTCGACACGATTACGACAGATGCAAGCGGTGTGGCGATTTCCAAGAACCTGCCGTTAGGCGCTTACACGGTGAAGGAGAAGACGCCTCCTTTCGGTTTTGTTCCTAACGAGACCGTCCACAATGCGGTGCTCACATACGAAGACATGCATACACCTGTCGTCGAGACTGAGATGACAATCGAAAACGAGCCGATCCGCGGCAAGATTCGCATGATCAAGTTGGCAAAAGGCGATGCAACCCCGATTGAAGGCGTGTCGTTCGAGTTGTTCAATCCGGATGACACGCCTGCTGCCGACTTGTACGGGGATCCTGTTGGCGTGTTGACGACTAATCGGGACGGTATGGCGCTCACGCCTTATCTGCGTGCCGGCACGTACATCATCCGTGAGACGGGCGCCCCCGAAGCGTTCCGTCTCAACGATGAAGACTTTGAAGCCGAGATCGTCCGCCACGGAGAAGTCGTCAACCGGTATGTCCGAAACGAGCGCGTCCTCTTGAGGATTCGGATCATCAAAAGCGATTCGACGACCGATGAGCCTCTTCAAGGCGCGGTGTTCCAAATCTACGACGCTGAAGGGGACCTCGTAACGTTCAACGTGCTGAAAGATGGGCGCTCTGCTGTTGTTGACCGTCTGATCACAAACGATGAAGGTTTTGCCATCTCGGCCGGGGCGCTCTTCGCAGGAACTTACACCTTGAAAGAGATCAAAGCTCCCGACGGTTACACATCCGGTGAAGATGTCACTTTCGAGATCGCGAGAGACACGAAGTATGTGGAGTTTCCGTTCATTGGCAAGATGCTGGATGTGCCGATCGGGAATGCGCCGACCGTGATCGAACTCTCGAAGAAGACGATCACCGGGGATGGGGAATTGCCCGGTGCGCATTTGTGTCTCATCGAGAAAGAGAACGGCGCCATCGTGGAAGAGTGGGTATCGACCGACAAACCTCATATCGTCCGGAGACTGAAAGTCGGTTCGACATACGTCCTTCGCGAGACGATCTCTCCCGCGGGTTATACAGTGGCGACTGACATTGAGTTTACCGTTCTTGATACGGGCGATGTGCAGCCGGTCGTGATGCGCAATGAACTCACATGTGTTGAGATTCATAAAAAGGATAAGTCGACGGGCAGCGCACTGGAAGGTGTCGAGTTCCTGATTCGCGACAAAGACAAGAACGTGCAGCGATTCGTTTACGATACGGCATTGAACGCATACATTTGGAAGGGGGTGAAGAACGCGGAAAACTCTTCTGTGCTGACCACCAATGCTAAAGGCACGATTCATATCTACGGACTCCCGATCGGCGAGTATGAGCTTGTCGAAATGAAGGAGTTGCCGGGTTACAAACGGCTGGGCGACCCTGTCGCAATTGAGGTGAAGAAGGATTCAGACGAGAAGTCTCCCGTTGTTATCGCCCTTGAGAATGAGCTGAACGAAGTCACGCTCAAAAAGACCGACCTTGTGACCGGCAAGCCTGTTACGGGAGCGGTTATTCAAATCTTCGATGAAACGGGCGTGTTGATTTGCGAGGAAACAACCGACGAGAATGGTCGGACGGAAATGAAAGGACTTCGCGCCGGGACGTATACTTTCCGCGAAATTTTGGCTCCGGAGGGCTACATCTTGAATGAAGAGACGTTCACGTTTGCGATCGACCCGTACGGTGAGGTTGACGGCGTGACGCAATTTACGAACGATCCGACATCGCTCACGATCGTGAAAGAAGATAAGGAGAACGGTCGGCGACTTGAAGGCGCGACGTTTGAACTCTATCGGCTGCGCGGTGGCGAAGAGCCTGAACTCATGAGATTCCAAGCGGCAGGCGGCCTGTACGTCGCTGACGCGACGGGCGACCTCACAGAAGTTGTTTCGGGCAACGACGGCGCGATTGCCATCCTGCAACTTCCATGTGGGGATTACCGGCTTGTCGAGACAGAAGCGCCGAAAGGCTACGACCGAAACGAACAAGGGGTAGACGTGACACTGACAGATGACGGTGAGACGCTGACCGTGACGCTTTTGAACAATGCGACACAGCCTCCGGCAAAAACGGGTGAAGTATTCCCGATCCACGCTTTTCCCTTCCTTGGATTAGCGATTGCCTTCATGGCGGGTGTCCTGATTCTCAGAAAAAAGAGGAATAGCGCCTAGCTGACCGATTAAAGAAAGAGAACGCCTCCGGAGGCTGATGGATCCGTGTCGGAAATATCAAGCGCAGGGGGCGTTCTTTTTCAAATTGTCAACCAATGTTACGGATCAAAACACTTTACACGTATATCACCATGCGAGTATAGGCCCGCTTTCATCAATCATTCGGCAATTTTAATCAGTTTTTGGAAGAGGCTGTCTTTGGGAGTGCAGATCACTTTTTGCTCAGTGCGGTTTTTGTAATAGATCTTGAAGGTGACCGACCGCAGTTCCTCCCATTGCTCTCCCGTCATGGCTCCGAGCAACCAACCGCGTTCTCCAGCGATCATGTAGCCGAATCCCGCACGTTCGAAAGTGTCATCCTTTGTCACATAGTTTACATCCGTGATTTCAACTTTCCGCGTGCCATGTTTATCCATTTTGATTTCCGCAGAAAGATGGGAGATGAATTTATAAATTTTGGCAAAGATATAAAGACCTGCCATCAGTGCAATGATGATCAGGCCATATTTGAAAAAATTACCGATAGCCTTTTCAAGATCAATGGCGCCCACAAATATGTTCATTTGATAAATCAACATATCCATTGCTCCCTTGCGTGCAAGTCAGCCTTTGAATATAACTGCCGTAACCATTATACCTTCTTAAAATCGCTTTTATAAATACAGTGCAAATGCGTTCCGCAGCGCGGATTCACGGCTTTGCACTCATTCTCAACGTTCGCATGCATTTTTCTTTCTTTGAGCGCCAACACATATTCTTTTAATTCTGAAAGATTGTCTTCACTGCCCGATACGTCGAAAGTTACGCTTCCTTGTGCATTGCCCAAGCCTCCAGCGCCGATCGGTATCGCTTGTACCCGGAATAAAATCTCGAGCGCTTCAATTTCTGTCAGTATATCTCCAATTATTGGCACTAAGCCTACCGACATCCCGAAAGCGTAAAGCTTGTTTCTTCTGCCCGTTTTCTTGACAATGTCGTTGATGTTTCCGGGAATCATTTTTTCCAAACCGACCGGAATGATCACAGGGACACCTTCCGCGTACCACGTGTTCAAAGCGAGAGGTGTTTCGCCGCCTCCCGGACTCCCGACCATCAGCGCGGCATTGCCGAAACTGTCGATCGCATTGGCGCCGCATATGATCAAATCTGAATCTGTGAGCGCATAAACATGGTCGAGGAAATCTTCATCGATATTGATAAACTCTTTGTTTTTCAGCAAAGCGACATGAGCGCCGGATGTTACCGGAGACACATCCGTTACAGTCCCTCGTTCGGTGATGATTCCGCACAATCTGAGCGGTTTCCCGGTCAAGATCTCGGAAATAAAAGAAACAGTCGAACCGCCTTTTAAAAGAATCGTTCCGTTCGCCAGAACGCGCTTCACTAAATCATGTTCCGCCACGGCGTGTGCAATCAGATATTTCGACTCCTCAACCGTAAGCGTAATCTGGGCGCGTGACATATCCTGCCTCTCTTATACGATCGGGGTCCAATCGACATCAAAACCGAAGCTTTTCGGTCCGAATACATCCAATCCCGCTTGTGTTGTCCATTCGTTCGGTGCCGGCAACGCAAACACTGAGACTTCCAAACCTGCATCGCAATACGGATTCAAAACAGGCTCTTTTTTGTTCTTGTCGAAAATACAGATTAAATCGGGAACAGTAGCAAAGAAAACATCATTTTTCCATGAAATGATGTTTTCATTCTTGTACCATATGCGATAAGCATTCCCCTGATAGTCGCCTGTTCCGTCAATAAACACGTCGCCTACCGTAAATCCGTCAATCGTATCCCAGGAATTTTCCGTGACTGTTCCTTCAAACAGAAGTTTACCTTTTCCTTCCGTCACAACGGCATCTACAATATCCCCGTTATTTTCTTTTGTCAGTCTGAATGCCTTTCCTATATTCCAGGCTTGTGTAATTGCGCCGTTAATCACCGCATGTTTCAAAACGGAAGCTTTCTCAATATGGTCTACAACGGCCATCGAGTTTTTGCTGACAACCGCCAGCGCTCTGACAAGCGTTTCAGCCCTGAAATCATCCACAACATTCGATACGATCAACGATTCACCGAACATATTGCATAGCGCCATGGGGGTGATGCTGATATCGTTCAGATAATAGGTGGAATGCTGCAATTCCGGAACCGATCGTCCCGCGGGATCACCGTCAACAATCACCTTGCCGGACATCGCCGCGGTATAGAAAGCGACCGCCGTATTTCCGCCGCCAAGCTCCGTAGAAATGACGGCTTTGATTTCTTGCCCCAGATAGTCTTCCATCTCCTTAAGCGCGGTGACATGCGGCACTTCTTGGCTGATCGGCAAATGTCGATACTTCGCTTTTTCTTCTTCTGTATCAGGTGAAATAGCCCCGCATGAATAGGGGGTTGCGATCAAATCATCCTCGTCCAACTCGTCAAAAACCGCCAATACAAATTCTTTATTTTGTGCTAAAGCTTTATCAATCAGCTCGATGCCCTTCACTAATGAGCCGCCGCCGCCGGTCCCCAAAATGGTGCACCCATATAAAATATCGATGAGATCTTGCCTTTCCAGTTTCTTCATCCACTTATCCTCCGCATTATCCTATGTTTAATAACATGCTCGCCGCTAAAGTCCTTGGCAGCATGACATGTTTCCCGGTGATCTCCTCAGCGGTTTTTTTAATTTTCTTTGTAAATCCCATGCAGTCCAAGAGAATGATGTCCCGATCTGTCGGAAAACTCTCACACGCTTTTTCAATCTCTTTCAAATCGCCGTAAGGCGAAGCCGCGACAACAATCGGGTTAAATTCCTCGTACTGTTCAAAGCTGTCCTCGATTTGTTCTTGCTCCGGTACAATGATGCCGACTTTGCGAACACTGAGAGCATGAAGGGAGGCGCGAATCACTTTTTGAGGTTCAATCAAAAAATGTTCGTGCTCAAGTCCTTGAAAACATCCTGTACACATCAACAGATTGCAGCCGATTCCGTTGTTTTCCAAATATTTTATTTTCTCGTTAATCAACTTCACGGCACTTACTGCAGCCAATTTAACGACATGACTTTGTGCAATCGTAGAAACGATAAAACTCTCTTCGGATTTCGGCCAAAAATGTTCGCGAATGTAGTCAAGGGCGAGTCCGTCTAAAATGCCGACGCCCACAACCTTAAATTCCGGTTCCAGAATATCCGCAATATCTTCTTTGATGGCAGCCTTTGAAAACTGCCCCATTGAAATTAATCCGACTTTTTTAGTCATGATCTCCTCCATAGAGCCAGCAGGAAACCATATGGTCCTTATCTATTTCGACCGTCTCCGGCTCTACGGTTTTGCATCGATCCGAAACGAAAGGGCATCGTGTATGAAAACGACATCCTTCAGGCGGATTAATGGCGCTCGGAACGTTGCCTTCGATCGTTTCCAATTCGTCCACGCTATTGATCGTTAAAGACGGTATAGAATTAAATAACGCCTTTGTATAAGGATGATATGGTTGACTGAATACACCGTCAGCTTTTCCGTATTCCACGATTTTGCCTAAATACATCACCGCAATATTATCCGACATTTTATTGACAACACCGAGGTCATGCGATATCAAAATGTTGGTCAGTTCAAACTGATCCTTCAATTCGTGCAGCAGTTTCAAGATTTGTGTCTGGGAAAAAATATCGATCGATGATGTCGGTTCATCCAATACGACAAGCTCGGGATTTACGGCAAGCGATCTGGCGATTGCGATTCTCTGTCTTTGTCCTCCGCTAAATTCATGCGGATACTTAAACGCCGCGCTTTCATCCAACCCGACCATGTGCAATAGTTCGTAAACTCGTTCCAACGTTTCACTTGCGGAAAGATTCTCATGAACCGCTAAAGGTTCCGAAACGATATCTTTGACGAGCCATCTTGGATTCAAAGACCAAAACGGATCCTGAAACACAATTTGGATCTTTTTGCGTATTTTCAGCGAATCCGCTTTATTCAATCCATAGATATTCCGACCTTGATATTCCACTTCCCCGGATGTCGGGGGGTGCAAGTTCAAGATCGTGTTAACCAAGGTGGATTTTCCGCATCCCGATTCGCCGACAATACCTAAAACCTCGCCTTTTTTTATCGTTAAATCAACACCGTCAACCGCTTTAACAAATCGCTCTTTCGTTTTAAAGAAACCTGTGCTGACCGGGAAATATTTTTTTAGATTTTTAACCTCCAACAAGGTCTCATCTGCCAATGCTCCGCTTGATTTCTCTTTTTCGGTTTTGACCGAACTGATCAGAAGTTTCGTATACTCTTCCTGAGGGTTGTCTAAAATGTCTCTGACCGGTCCCTTTTCAATAATTTTCCCGTTATATAAAATTCCGATTTCATCACAGAAAACTGACACCAAACTCAAGTTGTTCGCGATAAACAGCACGGTGATCTGAAAATCATTTTGTAATTCTTTCAGCAACTGCAAGATGCTTGCCTGTATCGTAACGTCCAAATTTCGCGTCGGTTCATCGGCAATCAGGAATTCGGCGCCGCAAGCTAGAGCCAAGGCGATAATGATTCTCTGTCTTTGACCTCCGCTCAGTTGATGCGGATACTTGTTGTAAATATCTTCAGCGTCAGGGAGCTTTACGATTTCGATCATGTGTAAAGCTTCCTGCTTCGCTTGACGATCTTTCAGTTTTCTGTTGACCTTCAATACATGCATGAGTTGCATGCCTACGGTATAAACGGGATTCAGGGTGGACATCGGATCCTGAAAAATCATGGCTATTTTTTTGCCTCTGATTCTCCCCTGCATCTCCTTTTCTTTCATTTTGAGCAGGTTCTCTCCGTCTAAAAGGATTTCTCCTTTTGCTATTTTCCCCGGCGGACACTGAAGGAGTCCTAGGATAGACAAAGCCAGAACGGTTTTTCCCGATCCGCTTTCCCCGACGATGCCGTATGTGCTTCCTTTTTCTATGGTCAGGGCATCAATATCTAAAACAGTTTTTTTGCCTTCAAACGTATGATGATGCACTTCCAGATTGTTGATTTCAAAATATGCCATCAGTCCACCGCCTTAATTCTTGCGCGTCTTGGGATCTAAAATCTCTCTGAATCCGTCACCCAATAAATTGAACACAAGTACTGTGATAAATATGGCAAGTCCAGGGAAAATGCTGTACCACCAGGCATCCGGGAAGTAATTTCTACTCGTACTGATCAGAAGCCCCCATTCCGGAGTCGGAGCTTGCGCGCCCAATCCCAAGAAGCTCAAAGACGCGATTGTAAGAATAACCCCGCCCATGTCCATCGATGCCTGCACGATAACCGGAGATATTGTATTGGGCAGTATATGCTTGAACACAATTTTTAACTTAGAAGTGCCGATCGTTTCAGCTGCCTGAACGAATTGTCGTTCCTTGACGGAAACGGCCTGCCCCCTTACCAATCTTGTGTACCACGGCCACCATGACAGCGCGATGGCTATCATCGCGTTGCCTAAACTCGGGTCCATTAAGGCCACCATTGCAATTGACAAAAGCAAGGGAGGAAAACTCAAAAAAATGTCCGTGATTCTCATAATCACCTCATCCACAACTCCTCCGGCAGTGCCCGCGATGGCTCCCAAAGGAACGCCGACCAGCAAAGCCAGTCCGACTGAAAGAACTGCGGACGTCAAAGACACGCGCGTGCCGTATAACACTCTGCTGAAAATATCTCTGCCCAGTTCATCCGTCCCGAAAATATGTTTTGAGGACGGAGGCAATAATTTTTGTGTAACGTTGGCTTCGTCTCTAATATGCTCGGGATACGGACTGATGACAGGGGCGAGAAGAGCAATTAAAAAAAGAACAATCACCGTAATAAACGCGATGCGCGTTAATAAATTGCGATTCAATAAATATAAGGAATATTTAAGCTCCTTGAATCTCGGTTTTAATGTGTCGATTACACTTGTCTTTTCCACAATAACATCCCTACAATCTGACTCTCGGATCCATGGCGATAATAATATCCGCAATAAGATTCAACACAATGTAGCTCACCGTCGAAAAAATCGTAACGCCCATAATAGACGGATAGTCAAGCGTTACGACGGAAGTGGCGACATAGCTCCCTAGTCCCGGCCAACTGAAAATCGTTTCGACCAAAAAGGTACTCACGAGCGTATACCCCAAAGAAAGCGCTAAAACGGTCGCTGTCGCTCCCAACGTATTCTTCAAGGCATATCTCCACAAAACGACTTTCTCAGATAAGCCGTAAGATTTTGCCGCGGTAATATAGTCCTCATTCAAGACTTCAAGAAGCGCGGACCGCGTCATTCTGGCCACCAATCCTATGGGATAGAGGGCGATCGTAATGCACGGCAAAACAATGTGCCAGAGCGCGTCCTTTAAAACCGCCCAATTCCCAGTGATTAAGCTGTCGAAAATAAGCATGCCCGTGATATTCGGCAAATCATAAAATATGGTCGTTTCAGTGCTGACGCGTCCGCCTAAAGGAAATATGCCGAGCAGTCTATAAAATATCAACTGAAAGAGCAAAGCCACCCAGAATGTCGGCAAAGACACCGCACCGATGGAAAAAAGTCTGCTGATATGGTCTAAAGCTCGATCTTTCTTTTTCGCTGAATATATCCCTAACGGAATGCCGATAAGTACCGCCAACACGAAGGCTAAAAGTACAAGCTCCAATGTCGGCGGTACAAACGCTTTTAAGTCCTCTATGACCGGTTGGTGTGTTCTCAAAGATCTCCCGAGATCGCCTTTCGAGAGATCTTTGATATAGTTTATAAACTGCACCGGCAAAGGATCGTTCAAACCCAATTCTTCTTCCGCAGCTTTAATCTGTTCCGGGGTCGCTCTGGGACCGACCCACTTTGCTGCCGGATTTGAAGGGATCACACGTGCAATTGTAAATGTGATCGTGATCACACCCAGAAGCACAATCAGACCCAACATTATTCTTCTCACAATATAACGTGCCAAGGCTATCGCCTCCTAATGAATTTGATTGATCTCGATTCAAATATCCCTTTATTCAAAATATGTGTCGTAGAAGAAGACAACGCCTTCATAAGCAGGGTTAGGCTCAAAGCCTTTAAAGTGAACATTCGTTACCCATGAACTCATATCGTCATAGATGTGTAAGAAATACGCATCTTCAATAATTTCGTTTTGAATCTCAACAATTAAATCGTGAGTTTTCTTTTTGTCGACAGCTATATATTTTTCGATTTCTTCTACTTTGGCATCCAATGCAGGATCACTGACATAAGAAAGATTGAACAGAATTTCATCTGCCGGTTCTGAAATGATTAAACTTTGAAACCAACTTAACGGACTTGCATAATCCGGCCACCAGTTCATGACCAAGATATCCTGTCTGTCTTCCGGTTTGGGGTTTTTAGATTTTTCCCAAACGTTATCCCAGTTCATTTCCCTGATGTCCAATTCAATGCCTAATTTTTGAAGATTGATTTTATAGAGTTGCGCAAAATTTCTGTACTCTTCATCGCCGGAGGTAAATGTCATCTCCAATTTCAGACCGTTCGTATCTACACCGGATTTATCCAGATGTTCTTGTGCTTTATCCATATCCAAGGAATAACGGAACAGGCTTTCATCATGACCGATTAATCCTTTCGGGATCAATCCGTACGATTGAACCGCCAAACCTTCTCTGATTTCATTGATTGTTTCGTCATAAGGAAATGCATAGGCTAAAGCTACTCTAAAATCTTTGTTGTCTAAGGGCGCCTTATCACTGTTGAAAAACCCGATAACATTGCGCCATGTTTCGTGATCCGACACAACAACACTATCGTTTTCTCTTAACGCCTTTAAGTCCGTAACCGAAAATGAACTTGCGACCTGAGCGTCTCCTTTTTCCAGCAGTTGTCTTCTTGCCGAACCTTCAGAAACTTTCTTAATGATGATATCCGTGTACTGATTGTCTTTCCAACCGCCCCAGTACTCGTCAAATTTTGTGAAGATGACTTCTTCGCCTTTTGTGATTTTTTGAATTTTGTAGGGTCCGGTTCCCGCGGCGTTACCTTCATTAAACCAATCGCTGTCCTGTTCTACGGCATTGGGAGACATAATAAACGCGGCATAAGAACCGGAGGCAATCAAATCCAAGGGTGCAGGATAACTGAGTTTGAACTCCACAGTATACGTATCCTTAACGTTGATTTCTTCCACGCTGTCCCAAACAAAAGCGGCGCCCATTTTCATATCTATTGTTCTTTGAATGGATTTTTGTACCGCTTCCGCGTTCAAATCGGTACCGTCATGGAACTTGACATTTTCTTTGATCTTAAACAGCCATACCTTGCCTTCAGGATCCACTTCCCACGATTCGGCGAGCAACGGCTTAACTTCCTCCGTCTTGCTGTCATAACGCGTCAGTGTTTCATAAACATTGTGCAATACAACTAATCCGTTTGAATACTCAACACTCGGATCCAAGTCGATATACGGTTCAGTGCTGTATGCGTAGTACGCAATACGTTTGCCTCCGGTCTGTTTATCCGTACTCGTACTTTGTTGACTTCCTTGCCCGCAAGCTGACAACAGCAATAGGATTGCCAGTGCAAAAGCTAAAATACCTGCAGTTCCTTTCTTCATAATTAATCATCCTCCATTTAAACTTCATGCTTCTAAGGTGCTCTAAATTACATTCAATGTAATTCTTTGAAGAATAATTATAATATATATATAGAATAAAATGCAATACTGTCAAAACTGTCAGAAATTTTTTCGCAACATTGGAATTTTGTATTTAAGATGTAGTTTTTGATTGAGCTGAGGGTCGGGCCATTTAACTCAAGCTTGCGGTTTGTTCCGCGCTGCCGGGCGGCGAGTTGGGGAATCTCGGAGACAGATTGTTCGCTTTTGTTGATTTTCCGCTTTCCGGTAAGCGACCGCAGCCAATGGCCGACGTCTTTTTGCGAAAAATTGCATGGATAATCTGAGAGGCGTAAGACATATGACCAAACAGAAGTATTATCAGTAACTACAAAAAATTTACAAATGGTGACAAATGCTCACACTACAAAACAATTATTTCGTTGTAATTTATAAGTGGAGAAGAATTATTCTCTTCCTTTTTGTTGCCCGTATCAAGGCATAAACGGAGCCGACGGAAACGAACGTGCCGGATTTGAAGAGTTGGGGTGCCTTTCGAAGAAATGAAAGTATATATTGCTGACATTGAGGCTCTTGAGGATTCAGAGAAATTTGAGACGGTATATCGGTTCGTTGATGCCGCCAGGCGGAACAAAGTCGACAAATATCGGTTTCAAAAGGATAAAATGTTGTCTCTCGGCGTGGGGGCGTTGCTACATGAAGCACTGAGGGACGCGGGGATTTCCGAGGCAAAAGTAGCGCAAACGCCGACGGGAAAACCCTATCTGGAGAACGACGACAAATGGTTCTTCAGCTTAAGTCATTCCGGTTCAAAGGTTCTATGTGCGACCGCCGAGGTTCCGATTGGTTGTGATATCGAGGAAATGAATTCTCAGTCATTACAGATCATGGATCGGGTTTTGGCGCCTGAAGAACAGAAGCTGTTCACCGATCAAAGCCCGGATGAGCAACGGGATCTCTTTTATATGCTGTGGACGGGCAAAGAAAGCTATCTGAAATTGACCGGAGAAGGAATTGTTGAAAATTTGCGAGAGGTTTCCATCCGTGTCCCATTTGGAAGCCAAATCATCCGGGGGCGTACGGTGACCTTTATTGAAATTCCCTGTGGCGGTGACTATAAGGCTGCTGTTTGTGCTGAGGGAATCCATGAATCAGGTGAACTCCAAATCCGAAGCGTACATTTTTAAGCGACAGTGTCGAACAACATCAATCTGAGCAGGCGGTAGGAGAAAAACAATATTAATCCGTACCGAAAAGGGGTAAACGAGATGTCTGATCTTCAAACTCGGAAATGCGAAAACGAAGAGACGGTAAGGTAAAAATGGAGCTGGACTTCTTGCGCGGGGATATTTCCCATATATACCGAAAGCTGTGTCCCACGGCGATGATGTCCATGCTGACAGCAACCGTAGCGTCGTTGGTGGATCTGGCATCTGGCTGAAACGGCCATACTTGTTATTCGCGCCTTGATGGTTAAGCGCGCATTAACTGGAAATGAAAGGAAAATCACATGCTAACACTTGCTACTCGGGTCGCTGAGTTCGCCAAATCACAACCAAACAAAACGGCCGTCGTCGACCAAGACGGGCACCGACAGACAAGCTACGCGGAGCTTGACGTGATGGCGGCACGTATCGCACGTCTCCTTCAAGATTCGGGTGTCAAGAGGGATGATTTGATCCCTATCTTATTGCCAAGGGACGTCCGCTACGCGGCGGCTGTCGTAGGCGTGATCCGTGTCGGTGCCGTTCCCGTGCCGCTCAACCCGGCGTATCCGCAGGAGCGCATTGATTACATCAAGAGCGACTGCTGTGCGCCTCTCATCATTGACGAGACTGTTTTTGAGAATGCGCAACAGCTCGCACCGTTAGAGCACATCGTCGAATCGGACGCGTTCGACCGTGCGCTCGTCACCTATACATCCGGCTCGACCGGAAAACCGAAAGGCGTGGTGCAGAGTTGGACCGGCGTCACGGCGGCCATCGAACGAAACACTAAGATTACTTCCATGACTGGTGCAGATCAGATTGCCTGCACGGCGCCGTTCAGTTTTATCGCCACTCTCTCAGACCTTTATGCACCACTTTATTGGGGCGCAACCTTACACATCTTCTCGAATGAAACAAACAGGGATGTGCAGAAAATTGCCGATTACATTGCCGATTACGGTATCACGGGCATTTTCATCAGCCCGCAGCTATTGAAAAAGTTTAAGAACAAGAGTCCAAGTCTGCGCTATGTGGTATCCGGAAGTGAGCGGCTGAGCCACGTCGCGCCCGATGGATACGAGCTTTTCAACAACTACGGGATGAGTGAAAGTCCCCTCTTAATATCCAGCTTCAAAGTGGATCGGGCTTATGAAAACACCCCCATCGGCAAGGTCGTTGACGGGCTTGAGGTTTTACTCGTATCTGAGGACGGCGTACCCGGAGACGAGGGTGAGATTTGTGTAGCGGGCGATATTTTCTTAGAGTATCTGAATATGCCCGAAGCGACGGAGAAGGCTTTCTCCGTGATTGACGGCAAACGATTCTTCCACACCGGTGACCTCGCAAGACGGCTTCCGGATGGCAATCTGCTGTACATTAATCGTAAAGACTGGATGGTTAAGATAAACGGACAACGTGTGGAACCGGGCGAAATTGAACACGCCATGGCGGGTTTCCAAGGTATCAAGACCGCTGTCGTCAAAGCGTTCGAAAACGAGTATGGGCAGACCTATCTCTGCGGCTATTACACTGCCGAAAGCCCGGTGGTGGAACATGACCTGCGCGCTTGGTTGAACGGCCTTTTGCCGGATTATATGGTGCCTCTGTTTCTCGTGGAACTGGACGAATTCCCGCTCAATGCGAACCGAAAAATTGACCGCTTTGCCTTAGCCAAACCGGACGCGTCTCTCTTCCAGACAACTTACCAAGCGCCTGAGAATGATACCCAGAAGAGTTTGTGCCGCGGCTTTGAGGACACGCTGAAACTGGACAAAGTGGGTATCAATGATGACTTTTTCGCCATTGGCGGCGACTCCATCAAGGCCGTCATTCTGGTCGATGTCTGCGGGATTCCGGATTTGGATGTCATGGATATTTTCCAAGGTCGTACGCCTGCCCGGATTGCGGAACAGCTCGAGAATCGCCGAACGACACAAACGGAAGACGTCGATCTCTTTGCGCACACAAATGCAACGCCCGGGCCTCGACCGTTGAGCGACAGTCAGTTGGGAGTTTACTTGGCTTGCAGCCAGGCGCCGGATTCCACCATGTACAATATCCCCTGCCGATTCCGCTTCAACAGAGATTCCGGCATCGATATGGATCGCCTGCAACGCGCCGTTCATAGCATTGTAGACGCGTATCCCGTTTTCAGGACAAAGACGGAAGTTACCTCCGACGGCCCGTCTCTCGTATTCGACGCGTCGATCCCTTGCGTTATTCCCGTGACACAAGCGTGTGAAGCGGACATCGACAAGATCGGCCGAGATTTTGTGCGGTCCCTTGATCTGATCCATGGACCGTTGTTCCGTTTCGAAATTGTACGAACCGAGGATCACGATTATCTGTTCATGGATGTCCACCACATCATCTTTGACGGGGCGTCCACGGACGTTTTCCGCCGCCAGTTATCACGCGCATACGACGGCGACGCTCTGCTCACGGAAGAAGTCAGTACGTTCCAGCTTTCCGAGAGCGAGCGCCGCTTCAAGGACACCGCGTCATACAAGGCGGCGCACGATTATTTTGCGTCGTTCCTAGACGGAAACGAGGTCGACTCCAACCCGCTGTTTGATTTCACCCCCTCAGCCGATGTGTCAGATGCTCCCGCGCTCAGACATTACCATGTGCTAAGTGACGCGCTCTCAGTCGAGGCGGTAGAGCGTTTTGTGAGAGGAGCTCGGGTTACGGAAGGAACCTTGTTCTTGGGCGCCTTCGCCTATACGCTGGCGAAGTTTACGGGGCAAACGGAAAGCCTCTTCGCCACGGTCAACAACGGCCGTCATGATCCGCGTCTCAAGAACACCATCGGCATGCTGGTGCGCACCATTCCCGTGTATGCTCAGTTTGACGAGAGCCAACAAGTCGGCGCTACCTTGCAAAACATTCAAGAGCAATTTTACCAATCCATGTACTACGACGGTTTCCCGTTCCGTGAGATGGCCAATAAGTTCGGAATAAAAGCGGACATTATGTACGTGTATCAAGCGGAAACGCTGAATTCTCTACGCTTGGGTGATGCCGACGTCCCGATGGACAATATTGAGACAGGCTCCGCATTGGCGAATCTGTCAGTGATGGTGTTCCGGAGAGGCGGCGGTTACGCCGTGTCGATTGACTACCGAAGCGACCTGTACGACAGCTCCACGATTAAGCGGCTTGCCACATTGTATGATGACGTGCTAAAGAGTTTTGCCGGCGGCGGAACCTTAAAAGACATACGGCTCCTGTCTGAAACAGATGAACAGCTGCTGGATCGGTTTAACGAAACAGAGATGCCTTACGACGACACCTGCTCCGTTGTCGACCTGCTGCGCCAGCAGGCCAAACGCACACCGGATAAAGTGGCTGTAGTTTATAGGGAGAAGCAGTTTACCTACGCCGAAACGGATCGTATCACAGACAGACTTGCCGCCTACGTCAGAGGGCTCGGTATCGGGCGTGAAGATGTCGTCAGCGTCTTGATTCCGCGCAATGAATTCATGCCCCTCGCCTCCATCGGCGTCTCGAAAGCGGGCGCGGCGTATCAGCCGCTCGATCCTTCGTATCCGCCCGAACGGCTCGCGTTTATGGTCAACGACGCCTCCGCCAAGCTGCTGATTGCCGATGAAGCGCTGCTCGGTCTCCTGCCTGAGTACGCGGGACCGGTATTGCTGACACGAGACATCGGATCCCTGCCGGAGCAGGAACTCGATTTTCCCGGACCTTCTCCCGATGATCTTTTCAACTTACTTTATACGTCCGGCACGACAGGCCAACCCAAGGGGTGCATGCTTGAGCATAAGAATCTGGTGGCTTTCTGCCACTGGTACTGCCGCTATTTCGAAATGAATGAGCAAAGCCGTGCGACCGCCTACGCGAGTTACGGTTTTGACGCGAACATGTTGGATATGTACCCGGTACTTGTATCCGGCGGCACTCTGTACGTCATTGACGACGACATGCGACTGGAACTGGACAAGCTCAACGAGTACTTCAGGGAAAACGGACTTACCCACGGCTTCATGACGACACAGGTCGGTCGCCAGTTCGCCATGTCTACCGATCAGCACGCGCTCACCTATCTATCCATGGGCGGCGAAAAACTTGTTCCCTTCGACCCGCCAAAAAGTTTGCGTGCGTTTAACGTGTACGGTCCAACCGAATCGACGATTTTGACTACGGCGTTTGAGATCGATCGGCTTTATACCAACGTGCCGATCGGGAAACCGCTGGACAACCTTAAACTGTACATTGTGGACGGACTGAATCGCCGTGTACCGATCGGTGTGCCGGGCGAATTGATTGTCGCCGGCGTACAGGTGGCGCGAGGCTATCTGAACCGCCCGGAACAGACAGAAAAAGCCTTTCAGCCCAATCCCTTCAGCAGTCAGAGTAATTATGATCGTATCTACCGTACCGGCGACGTCGTGCGCATGCTCTCCGACGGGAACGTGGAATTTGTCGGCCGTCGTGATTCGCAAGTTAAAATCCGCGGGTTCCGGATCGAGTTAACGGAAGTAGAAGCCGTCATTCGCCAATTCCCCGGCATCGACGATGCGACTGTGAGCGCTATCGACACGCCGGGCGGCGAAGGCAAAGAGATCGTCGCCTATGTCGTGTCGGAAGAAACGGTGGACGTACAGGCATTGAACGATTTCATCCTCACCATGAAACCGCCGTACATGGTGCCCTCGGCGACCATGCAGATTGACGCCATTCCGTTAAATCCGAACGGCAAAGTGGATCGGCGCAAGCTTCCCACGCCTACGCTCACGCCGGCTGTAGCGGAGTCCACCTCTTCAGCACACGTCATGAATGTGCTCGAAAAACAGATCGCCGAAGCGGTGCAAAGCGTGCTCGGCGAGACCGCGATTTCCGTCAGCACAAATTTGATGATGGCGGGGCTGACCTCCCTCTCCGCCGTGCGTCTTTCGCGAGAGTTGCATGAACGCTTCCATTTCAGTCCCGACGTTAAAGCGCTGCTCAAGGGCTATTCGATCCTCGACATTGAAAATGACATCCTTGCGCACTTGTTGCAGGCACCAAGCGTGGACGTACCTGTTTCAGAAAGCGCTAAACTCGATAAGTACCCCCTGACTCAAACGCAAACCGGCATTTATCTGGAATGTCAACGGGTCGGGCCGAGCGATATCTATAATATCCCGATGATGTTGCGCCTGCCTTCTTCGCTCAACGCGGAGCGCTTAAGAGCGGCGGTGCTTGCCGCCGTCGAGGCGCATCCTGCCATGAAGTGCGCCATACAACCTGATGAGCTGGGCAACCCCTATATGATTCCCAACGACAACCTCGATATTGATGTGCCGATTGTGGAAATCTCAGAGGAGGAGCTGGAGGCAGCCAAAGACGGCGGTCTCGTGACGTTCTTCCACTTGGACACTGCGCCGCTGTTCAGTTTCAAAATTTTCAAGACATCTGAAAACCTCTACTTGATGGTCGACATCCACCATATTATTGCGGACGGATCGTCGCTCAATATTCTGTATTCGGATATCAGCCGCGCCTACCAAGGTGAGAAGCTGACGCCGGAAGCGTACAGCGCGTTTGATCTGGCGCTGGACGAAGTCGAGAATCGTCGTGGCGAGGCCTATAAGGAAGCCAAGGCATACTATGAAAGCATCTTCCGTGATGTCGACGCGGATTCGCTGCCCGAACCGGATGTCATTGCGGACGAAAAGAGGCCCGCGGTCAGCATGGCGCTCCACCACCGGGACGAACGTCTTTTGGCCGAGGCGGTAGACGCATTTTGCCGGGAGCATCAGGTAACCCCCAACGCCTTATTCACGGCCGCGTTCGGCTTAACGCTCGCGCGGTGGAAACATGCGCCGGACGCCGTCTTTACCGTCATCTACCACGGGCGGACGGACCCGCGTACAGCCTCCATGGTCGGCATGCTGGTCAAAACTTTGCCGCTGTACGTGAACGCGAGCGAAGGCGGCACCATCCAATTCGTCAACACTGTCAAGGAGCAGCTTGCCGGACTGATGGCGCATGACCTCTACTCGTTCGCTGAAGCAAGCCGCGCCTTCGGCATCTCCTCCGATATTATCTTCGCGTACCAGGGCGATATGTTGGAAGGTGCCGAAATCGCAGGGGCTGAGGCCGACCTCATCGCGTTGCCGCTCGACACGGCAAAAGCGCCGTTGAATATCGACGTGTTCAGAGACGGGGACGGCTACCGTTTCTACTGGGAATACCGCGCGGATCTATATTCGGAGGAGCTGATCAGGAGTCTTGCCGATGCCGTGGCAAGCGCCACCGTCAGTATGCTTGAGGTAGAGGAGCTGGCCGCTGTCAGTCTGTTGTCGCCGGCATCTCGCGCCTTGCTCGATCATTTCAATGATACCGACTGGCCGCTCGACTATAAGCCCGCACACTGTCTCTTGGAGGAACAGACGGAGCGCACGCCGGAACGCATCGCCGTGATCGCCGCCGGAGAGAAGTTGACGTATAAAGAGCTCAACGCACGCGCCAATCGTGTGGCACACAAGCTGATAGCGCTCGGCGTCAAACCGAACTCCATCGTCGGGTTGATGATGGGGCGCTCTGCTTTTGTCTATATTGCAAGGCATGGCATCCTCAAAGCGGGGGGCGCCTTCCTCTGCATCGACCCCAAATACCCGGACGACCGTATCGCCTACATGATAGAAAACTCCGGCATGTCCCACCTGCTCGTCACCCGCGAGGTCATGGAGCAGAGAAGTGACTTTCTCAACGGTGCGAATGTAAGCTTCAGCGTGATTGAAGACATGGTGGCGGAAGGTGACGACAGAAATCCTGACATCGCCATTGATCCCGATGATCTTTGCTATTGCATCTATACGTCCGGGTCAACGGGACGGCCCAAGGGCGTCAAAATAACCCAGCGCAACTTGGTGAACTTCGTTGACGCGAACCCTAAAAACCCGGAAATCTTAGGTTACACGGAATACGGCAGTGTGTCGCTTGCCTTGGCCGCTATCACGTTTGACGTGTCCATCATGGAGGATTTCATCCCCTTGACCCATGGACTGACCATCTGCATGGCGACAGAGGAAGAGATTCATAATCCGCTTGCCCTTGCAGAACTCATGCTTGAAAACAACGTGGATCTGATGAGCTGCACACCGTCTTTCCTGATGAACATCATCGATTTGCCACAGTTGCGGCAAGCGCTTGAGGGGATCGCCTCCTACGATCTTGGCGCCGAATCCTTCCCTGAGGCGCTCCATGATAAAATCCGAGACATTCGGGAAGACGCCTACATCATGAACGGATACGGTCCCACCGAAGCGACCATCAGTTGTACCATGGCCGTCATCACGGATCCGAAGAATATCACGATCGGCAAACCCGCTGCCAATGTACGCGCCCACATGCTGGATCCGCATAACAACATCTTGCCGATGGGTGCGCTGGGCGAGTTGACCATCTCTGGAGCTGGCGTCGGCGCGGGCTACATAGGACTTGAGGAGATGACGCGTGATCGCTTTATCTCTGTGGACGGCTTGCCGGCCTACAAAACCGGCGATCTTGCGCAGTGGACGCCGGAAGGAACGATCCGTTTCCGCGGCAGAAAAGACAACCAGGTCAAGCTGCGCGGATTGCGCATCGAGCTCGACGAAATTGAAGCGGTCATCAACAGCTTCCCCGATGTTTTAACGAGCATTGTACGGGTGAAAGGCTCGGAGACGGACCAATTCCTGGCCGCCTATTTCACCGCAAGTAAGACGATTGATAAAACCGAACTGACAGACTATTTGTCAAGTAAGCTGACAAGCTACATGGTGCCCGGCGTCATGATGCAGCTTGACGCCATGCCATTGACGGCAAGCGGAAAAATTAACGACAAAGCGCTGCCGGAGCTGGAATTCACTGCGGTTGAGCGCGAGTATACCGAGCCGGAAAATGAGCTTGAACGCACTTTCTGTGATCTGTTCAGCGAGATTCTCGGACTCCCGCGAGTCGGCGCCAACGACAACTTCTTCGAAATTGGCGGAACTTCACTCAGCGCGTCCAGAGTGGCTATGTTCGCATTGGCGAAAGGACATGCCATCACGTATGCGGACGTCTTCCGGCTGCCTACCCCTCGTCAGTTGGCGCAGCTCGCCGGCGGATATGAGGAGGTACAACAAGCAGCCGCTTCCACAAGCACGCAAGATGATTTCAATTACGCAGAGCTTGAACCGGTGCTGAGCGGAAATCGTGTCGAAAACGTTGATCGTGTGACGTTCGATGATGTGGGAGATATTCTGCTCACAGGGGCAACGGGGTTCCTCGGCATGCACGTCCTGTACGAGTTCCTGACCAGGTATTCAGGCAAGGCGTACTGTCTGGTGCGCAAAGGCCGTTCGGCTACCATAGAGCAGCGGCTGAAGACCATGATCGCATACTATTTTGATCACCCGTTTGAAGAGTTTTTCGGGGAGCGGATATTCTGTATAGAGGGCGATATCACGGATAAAAAAATCGTAAGCAGTTTCAAGGATATCAGCTTCGACACGTTGGTTAACTGTGCGGCATTGGTCAAGCATTTTGCTTCGGATGATTCGCTGGAGCGCATTAACGTGCACGGCGTGCAAAACCTGATCGAACTATGCCAGGCGACGGGGCGGCGACTGATTCAAGTCTCCACCGTCAGTGTCGCGGGCGAAGGAAAGGACGGGCAGCCGCCGCCGTACAAGTTGATTAGAGAGTGTGATTTGTATTTCGGTCAGATCATCAACAACGCCTACATCGAATCCAAGTTTCTCGCGGAACGCATTGTGTTGCAGGGCATCGCGGCAGGTCTCGACGCCCGCATCATGCGCGTTGGCAACCTCATGAGCCGCGACCGTGATGGCGAGTTCCAGATTAATTTCCTTACGAACGGTTTCATGCGTCAACTCCGCGGTTATCGTGCTCTGGGCGCTTTCCCGATCAGCTTGATGAACGCGCCGGTTGAGTTCTCTCCCATTGATTCCACAGCGTCAGCCATCCTTACGCTGGCAGGAACCGGTCGGGAATTCACGGTGTTTCACCCCTACAATAACCACGAGATATTTTTCTCCGATGTGATCAGCGCTATGAACAACTGCGGTCTTCTCATTGAGGTGGTGACCGACGCGGAATTCGACAAGGCCTTAAAGCGCGCTTTGGAAGATCCGGATTTAAGAGACAAAGTCTCCGGCTTGATCGCGTATCTGACGGATGATGAAGGCAGTAAGATGTATATGTTGAATGCGGAAAACAGGATGACGACCGAAATCCTTTACCGTGCAGGATATAAATGGCCGATCACGGGAGATCGTTATCTTGAGGGCGCGTTGCGCGCGTTGGACGGGCTGGGCTTTTTTGATGAATGATCAGGAGGTTCATGGACGTAGAACCTTGTCGAAAAACATCTTATACCCGGTACAAAGGTAATTTTTGCTGTCCCAAAGCCTGTCTTTGGGACAGCCGCCGAAGCATAGTTTAATATATCGACAATCAAGACATTCTTCCGGCAGACCGTACGTTTTGTGCATCCCGAAATCCCGGTTTTGCTCCATCAGCTCGCCAAGAGAAGTCCCGGTGATATTGCCCAGTTTATAGGCCGGAAACGCATATCGGTCACAGGAATAAACATCACCATTCGCCTCCACGCACCCGGAGTGACCGCAGAGTGGATTGTGAACGCACAGAGAGGATGGAATTCCACGCAGGTTTCCGATTGTCACATCGAAGAGCTGGATATGCTTTTTATCAGAGTCATACTTTTTCCATTCGTCCCAAATCGCACACAGAAAACCGCCATAGCCCTCTGAAGTGACTGAAAAATCGGTGAGCGGGTGCTTGAATTTAATGGAGTAGAGCCCTGGCGGAGTGGCAAAAAGCTGACCATCCTCTGTTTCATACTGAGCCGGCATACGCTCAACGACCGGAAGAAACTGCATAAAATCTGTCAACTCTCTTAGAAATCGATAGACTGCCAATGGTTGTTCCATGTTGATTCGGTTCACTGTGGTAAGAGTATTAAACGCAACTCCGTGCTTTTGCAGCAATTCGATGCCACGCATGGTTTCAGTGAAAGAGCCTCGCCCATCCGCTGTTTTGCGGTAGGCATTATGAAGCGGCTCCGGTCCGTCGATACTCACACCGATCAAAAAATCGTTTGCTTTGAAAAAGCGGCACCATTCGCCAGTCAGCAGAGTGGCATTTGTTTGCATCGTGTTCAGGACCATCCGCCCTTGCCCGTATTTTCTTTGCAACCTCAGGGCTTCTTCATAAAATGAAATTCCCGCAATCGTGGGCTCGCCACCGTGCCATGCGAATTCAACCACGGCGTCTCTTCCTTGCATGGCAAGGCTTTGACGCGTAAATGCCTCAAGGATGCCCTTCGACATCCTTGAATTTTCGACATGTAGCAGTGCCTTTTTTCCGGAATAGTAGCAGTATTCGCAGCGAAGATTGCAGGCGCTGCTCACCGGCTTAACTAACATGGCATACGTTCGTTTATCCATCGTTACTGTTCTACGGTACTAACGGTTGTTTTCGGTTCGCTTTCTCTTGCAATCCTCTCAGAACTTTCTGTACTTCCCGCCCGTCATCAACGCCGATCTCTTTTTCGATCAGCTCGTTTAGTTGAGCGTTCAATTCCATTATCAATGCTTCGTTTGCGGCGAGATCAGCGGCCAAATTGTTCAGCTCTCCGGGATCATTCTTTAGGTCGAACAGCTGAATGTCGTTATGCGCTAGAAGTTCCTCGATCGTAGTTGGCGTATTAAAACCGATCGGCGAGAAATAACGTACAAATTTGTAACGATCTGTTACGATGCCGCGAACGATGCCTCTAGCCGAGGTGTCGAGAGAACTCACTTTGTTGCCGGATTCATCAACACTGAGTCGCATCGAAATAAAAGAAAGCATCTCAAAGCAAAACAGAGAACCGTCTCGAATCGAGGTTGCTGTGCCATCCATCAGCTTGAGCATGCTGCTCCCGGCAAGATCGCCGGCTATTATCTCTTTCTGTTCATCCGGTACGTTAGCCAAATCCACAAAGGTCGGCGCAAGATCCATATGGCTCGTGATGGCGGAAACGGCCTTGCCGCCTTCGTAATCGGGATGGACGATATAGAGCGGAACGTGGATGTTGTTCTCATAGAGGAAGCCGCCTTTGCCTTTCAGCCCGTGACTTCCGTGCATTTCTCCATGGTCGGACGTAAACACGATAATCGTGTTGTCAAGCATTCCGCTGTTCGTCAGATAGGCAAGCAATTCCATCAAGCTGTTGTCGTTGTCTTGTATACAGTTGTAATAATAATCTTGGTAGTCCTTCCACACCGCTTTATCGTTGATCGTTCCCGTGAGCAGTCCCCAATGATTCTGATAAATGCGCAGCGCCTCAGGCACATCAGGTGCATTCAAATCAAAATCCCATGAGGCGGGAGGCGGATCAGGATAGACTTTATCGTAGACCTCGCTTTCCGGCTTGCCTCCAAGCTTTAAAAATTCACTCTTATACCCTGTGATATCGTAGTTCATGATGTCATGCGGGTTGATCAAATTGACCGCGAGGAAAAACGACCGTCCGTCGGCGTTGAGTCGTTTTCCTGTACTGTCAAGCCATGCGACAGCCTCGGAGATGATTTCAGGGTCAGCTTCAAAGCCCTCGCAAACTTTTCCAAGTCGGTCAACGCCGCCCCAGTCGGCAAAACCGTATCCTTCAAGGTCCGTAAGCTGTGCTTCATCCGACAAGATGCTCGCGTCGCCCATGTGCCATTTGCCCTTATATGCCGTGTAATAGCCTGCATCGCGCATCCTGTCGCCGACAGTCACCAGCGATTCGTCCATTGCGCCCTGCCAGGGGAGATCTGTATTATCCAGCATTTCCGTGTTCGTTACATGGGTTCCCGTATAGATTACGGAGCGCGAAGACGTCGAAACGTTAGCGCACACATAATGTTTTTCAAACGTCGTTCCAAGTTCGGCAAGGAGTTGGCGTGCTTTGTAATTTGTTTCTTCGGGGAATTTCGAAAAGTAACGCTCCTGATCAGTCGTTATGAACAGAATGTTATAATTGCCGTCCGCGTTTCTTTCCGCTTCTATTTTCGGAACGGCAGAGGATTCGCCGCTGTATTTTGCCGTAGAAGACGTTGCTGCTGCTTCATAGGACGTATCAGTAACTTTCTCTACATGCTTCATTTTGAAACCTCCTGTCGATTAGAGATAGTACATCGTGCGGCCATAGATGAAATCCGTGTAGGAGTAGTATGCGAAAACTCCAACCAGAAAACATCTCTTTCTAAACGAGACGCGGTCAATCCGAAACACGAATGACGGGTGCCTGCCAGGTTGCAAGAGCATTCATATCAGGCGTGTAAATGCGCAGCATCAAATGAAAATCGCCGGATACAGGCAGCCAGTTGGCGATATCATCCGGCTGTGCCTCAGATAAAATGATGTCCAACGAACCGTCCTCGTTCTTTGAGAAGTTTGTCCTGTCATTGATACAGTATCGATCAATGGGATTGTCAATGAGAAAATCATCACCGCCATACGCGGTCACAGACCAAAATCCGCCATCCAAAATGGGAGGAAATGCTTCAAAATGCATGGTATACGTTTTGTCCGCCGTAAGCATCTCTCCTGAATCATCAACGTCCGTCCTCATGTAGAGTGCCACGTCGACCGTATTCGCGCCAAGTCCGCGGAGGGCAACTGCCGCGCGATACGTGTACTCTGTCCCGAAATCGCCGATGGGAGGGCCGAAATAGCTCCATTGCCCAAGATCAACCGAAAATTTCGTGACCTCAGTTTCAAACTCCGCTCGCAGATTCTGAAGCATTTCTTTCCATTTTGCTTCGATGTCGCCGGATAGAACACTGAGGGCAAAGTTCATGCCCGGCCCGACATTGATCTCTGCAAGCTTTTCAACCTTCTCCGCGTCAGCCGGAGCGGGAGGATTCATTTTCATCAATTCGTTGGCCTTGTCGAAGAAAGCCTTTGGTCCCAAGGATAAGACTTTTTCAACCGGAACGTAATCATTCTCCTGAGCATAACTGCCTTTCGGAGCGGAGTAATCTCCACCTTGAACATAAGCCGACAACGGAAGAAGCTTCATTTTTTCCTGAATAGCACGGACGTTAGGCAGATCGTCTTCACCCGACAGGACAGTGCGCGCGATGGACCACGACATCGCCGTAGGGACATTGATACGAGTCACGCCTTCCGGCAAATCACCTTCCCATGTCGAAAGGGCGATGGCATAAGCGCCGGCTTTGTCAAACACGGAAACTGTATTCGTCCACGCATCAAAAATCTGCACATTGCAGAACCTGCCTGTCTCAGGGAAAACATAGATCATCGGTTCATCGCTGAGATCGTACCATGCGCTGGAATAAACAGTATCAACGTTCGGCGATACGATCGCTTTGAAAGAAGCGTCGGCAAGCTTCTCGCCATGCATCAGTTGATTCACGGGAGCCTTGCCCTTAATCGGGTCAAGTTCTACCGTATTGGTCGATGATGTTTTAGTCGCGTCCATAATGACTAACGGAAACGCATAGACGTATGCTTCACTGACTGTTTTCCATACATCCTCCCGGTTGCCTGGTTCCGTTGCGGATGAGTCGCCGGGATCCGATACAGGTGTGCTGCATGCAGGAAGCATCAGCGGTGACAATGCCATGATAGCGGCAAGTACTAATGTGAAGCTCTTTTTCATTGCAATCATCCTTTCATTTGCAGTAGATCTAGTCTGCGAAACAAGTCACCGCGACATCTCTTTACCCTTCCGCTTTTGTGATACCGGAGGAATCTCGCGACAAAAGCAGCTCCGAAGGATAAATACCGAACAGTTGTGGTACATAGCGGATGGACACCTTGATAATCCATCCCGAAATAATCCTTGTTAACACCAAACTTGCCAAGAATAAAACTCCCTGCGGCATGGGGAAAGGCAATAGTCTCATCAGAGGTAAAATCACCTGCTGCAACAGCGGCGTGTGAATCACGAAAAATCCCATCGTTTCGCGGTTCAAGCCTTCTTCTTCATGCTCGTTTATCACCGGGCCTTCTTTTTTCCAAGGACGGCTAAGCAGTGCGGACAGACACAGCACCATCAGACACCCCGACAAAGCGTTTAAAAAGAACCAAAACAGATTGCCATAATCACCGCTTCGCAACAGAACGATCTCCAGTTTTTCACCCCTGAAAATCGTTCCCGTTAACAACACTGCGGTAGACACCGCAAATATCCCAAAGACAATCGCGGGCTTTTTCGCAATTCTCTCGGCTACATCTCGAATCGAGTATCCGAGCAATATAAAACCGGTTGCCGTAAAGGCGATGTCGAAGCACCACGGATAGCCGAGGCTTCCGATTGTCGGCAGCAATACCCCGATCATCAGCGATATCCCCGCGAAAATCAGTGCGCCGAACCGTTTCCTGAAGGGTAGTTTAGGAATAAGAGCCAGAACCCCTTCAACCAAAATACGTGCCACAAACATACATGGCAGGAACCACAAGACAGTAAGTGTCTGTGCTTTATCGAGTGCATTCCATGAACCATACAGTACCCAAATCAGGTTTTTGTACGAAAAATTAGAGTAAATCAGTGCCCACAAAATGTACGGTATAACAAAGAACAGTCCCATCTGACGTACAAAATCAAGCCATCCCCCTTTACTTTCATCCCTATGCTGCGTCGGCGAAATACCGCACAGCAAAAAGAACATCGGCATGTGAAAGGCGAAAAGCGTTTTGTGAATGATATTATCCTCCCCAAATTGGGATGTCACTGTCGCAAGTATGATGACCAGTACCGTTATGGCATTCGCAGTTTTGAGAAATGTGGCAGCCTCTCTCTTCTTCTTTTTCAACACGATAGTATTCCCCTTATGGCTCGATCACTTTGATAATTTCATCTCCTTATTCAAGGCATCCTCAAATTGGAGTACCGTACCACTGTTAACATGTAGCTTAATCCAGTAAGCCCCGGGCAAAGAGTGCACCCCGGACCAGATTGCTCGAGACACTGAAAAGGGTGGCCAGAGACACATCGGCGTGCGGATCTTGCTCTCATTGTACACCTATCCGAACGGGAGAGGAGAGCATTACAAAACCACACGAAAAAGTAGCAGGTTTGCTATCAAAACCTGCTACCTTATTTACCGAAAAATTGTCAAGTGTTTGCTATTCGCCCTGATAAACCGCATAGGTCAGGTCAAGCAGCACGGTATCCTTGCCATCCTTAATGCCGATAACGGCTACAGGGCAAACGTTCTGGTTAATGAAATTGCCCCATTCCGTAAACTTGACATGGCCGAAGCTCATGGTGTCCGTTTCGAGATTGGCCAGCGCTTCGCGCACGGAATCGCGGGTGATGTCGCCTTTGATGGTTTTGATCGCTTCACAGACGGTATACAAGGCGTCAAAGCCTCTTGCGCCTTCCTGCATCTCGATCAGCTCGTATTTTTTCTCGTTCCAGGCATCTACAAAGACTTTGGCCATCTCGGGGTTGGCGGTCTTGTTCGGATCGATGTTTCCGACGAACGAAACCGTCTGGTAGAAGCCTTCGGCAGCATCGGCACCGGCAAGCTCGGAAATCTTGTAGATGCTGCATGCCATGCCGGTTCCAAGGTACGGAAGCCTAATACCGAGGTTGTAGCCCTGTTCCACGATCAGAGAAATCTGGGCGGCATCCCCCGTAACAATGATGCTGTCGGCATCGGAGGCCAAGACCTTGGTCAAAACTGCTGAGTAGTCCGTCTCGGTGTACTCGACGAAGTCGGATCCGGCGACGGAAAGGCCGTAGTGATTCTCATACAGGTCAGTGAATTCCTCGGCGTTGCCGCGACCCCAATCGTTGTTGACCGAAATCAGATACGGCTTGTTGAAGTGCAGCTTATCCTTGAGGATATCGCGAAGCACCGAGACCTCTATCAGCGAGGGTGCGGAAAGGCGGAAGATTAGCGGGCCGCCCTCCTGAGTCTTGTCGGTGACCTTCCAGTTGCTCGCGGTCTCAACGACCATCGGCATGTTGTTTTCCTTCGCTACGGCCATCGCGGCGAGGGTCGGAGAACTGCCCCATGCGCCGATAACGACCGGGATTTCGGCTTGTGCGCAAAGCTTCGTCATGGCGCTGGCAGCCTTCGTCGGGTCGTTGGCGCTGTCTTCGATGATCAGTTCAACGGGCCTTCCGTTTACGCCACCATGTGAATTGATATAGTCCTGATAGATGATCGCGGCATCGCGGATCGCGATGCCTGTGGCTGCGATCGGGCCGGTGAGTGGCTGAATCAGCCCGACTTTAATCGGATCGCCGGTGACCGGTTGTCCGCTTTCCTTTGGAGTGGTGTCCTCCGGGGTCTTCTTGTCGCCAGCGCAGCTGGTAATGAGCAACGCCGCACAGAGTATCAGTAGGATTAGATAAAACAGGTTACTGCCTTTCTTCATAAATGTACTCTCCTCTCGTATTTTTTATTTTTAGCAATCGGACGATTGCCTGTGACAAAGATATAATTTTGCCGCCTTGCTGTATGGCGGAAACGTTTAGAATCCGAGGTATACGTTTTTGACGTTTTCGTCGTTAAGGAGCTCTTCGCCGGTGCCCTCCATCACGATGCTTCCGTTTTCAAGCGCATAGGCGCGATCAGCCATCTGCAATGCGAGCTGCGCGTTCTGTTCGACGAGGCATATCGTAACGCCGATCTCGCTTATAACTCTTATGGCATCGAACATCGTATCGACCAAGACGGGAGAAAGGCCGAGGGACGGTTCATCGAGCAACAGAAGCTTCGGCTTTGCCATCAGCGCGCGGCCGATCGCGAGCATCTGCTGCTCGCCTCCGCTGAGGCTTCCGCCAAGCTGGCTTTTCCTTTCCTCCAACCTTGGAAAAAACTCATAGACCACCTTGAGCTGCTCCTCTTTCTCGCTTTTGTTTCGGGTATACGCCCCCATCTCCAGGTTCTCAAGCACCGTCATCTTCGGAAAAACGCGCCGGCCTTCCGGCGAAATCGCAATGCCGCGCCGCGCGAACTCATACGGCGGCAGGTTGTTGATGATCTGCTCATCGAAGAGCACTTCGCCCGAGGTCGGCTTGAGCCAGCCGCACAGGATCTTCAATATGGTGCTCTTTCCCGCGCCGTTGGAGCCGATGATCGTAACCAGTTCTCCTGTTTCGATATGGAAATTCACATTGTATAAAACCTGTGAATCGCCGTATGACGCGTTGACGTCCGTCATCCTAAGCATGCTTGACCCTCCCCCGTTTTCCCAGATAGGCCTCAATGACTTCCTCGTTGGCCTGGATCTCCTGTGGCGTACCCTCGGCCAATATTCTGCCGCTGTTGATGACGATAACACGCCTTGAAAGCTGCATGACGACCTTCATGTGGTGCTCTACAAGGATGATCGGAATACCGGTTTCGTTGATTTTCTCGATGACCCCGATCATGGTCACGCATTCGCTGGGATTGCTGCCCGCGCAGGGCTCGTCGAGCAAAAGAAGCTTCGGATCAGAAGCAAGGGCGATCGCAACGCCCAGAAGGCGCTGATTACCGTAGGGCAAAAGCCCCGCGACGCTGTCTGCTTCATCGCCGAGGCCTACGAATTCGAGCAGTTCTTTCGCGCGTTCGACCGCATGCCTGTTTTTCCGCTGAGTCCTCTTCCAGAACACAAAATCCGCAAACGTCGGTTTAAGCGTGAGATGTTGGCCCATCATCACGTTTTCAAGTGCCGTCAGCGAAGGAAAAAAACTTCGCTTCTGGAATGTGCGGATGATGCCTATCTCGCTGACCTCGTGGATCTGTTTATCGGTAATATCCTTATCGTCGAAAAAGATTTTCCCGCTGGTCGGCTTGACATATTTGGTGATACCGTTGAACAGCGTGGTTTTTCCCGCGCCGTTTGGGCCCACCACAGAGAGGATCTCTCCCTCCTGCGTTTCAAAAGATACATCGTTGACCGCATACAAACCGCCAAAGGAGACGGTAAGGTTTTCGACCCTCAATTTAGACATTCAATTTCTCCTTTCGTTTGAGCAATCTAACAAGTGGATTGACCGCCGGCTTCCTGCTGAACAGGGAAACGATGCCGCCGGGAAGGAATCTTACGACCAGCATAAGGATAATCCCATAGAATATGTAACTGTACTCCTGCGAAAAACGCATGACTTCGGGAAGGACCGTGAAGATGAACGCGCCAACGATCGGTCCGGAAAATGTCCCGAGCCCGCCCGCGACGAGCATGACGACAATGTTGATCGCTACCTGGAAATAAAACATATCAGGGCTGATGATCAAGCTGTAGTGCGCGTAGAAGGATCCGGCGATGCCTGCCATAAAACCGCCCGCCATAACTGCGATCATCAGATAATGGTTGACGTTCGCCCCGGTCGCTTTGCAGACGTATTCCGCATCCGCGACGCATTTGAACACGCGGCCGATATGGGAATGGATGATCCGGTAAGCGACAAAAATGCAGAGGACGGCCAGCACGAGGATCAGATAATACTTAGAATTGATCGAGCTGAACTCGAAGCCTAAAATGGAGGGAGGCGGGATGTTGGTCAGCCCCATCGGCCCTTGCGTCAGCTCTACCCAGTTGACGCAGACAAGCTCCAGAATTTTTGCGAACGCGACCGTCGAGATTGTATAGAACGAGCTCCGAAGCCGGAAGGTAACCTTGCCGATAAACCATGCCCACAGCATTGCAAAGAGACCGGCGCACAAAAGCGAAACGAGAAAGGGAAACCCGAGGCGCATCATCAAAAGCGCCGAGGTATAGCCGCCGATGCCGTAAAACGCCTGCTGTCCGAGCGAAAGCAGACCCGTGTAGCCCGACACAAGGTTTAGGCTCGTAGCGAGGATGCTGTAGATCAACGCGATGATCACCACGTGCTTGATATAGTCGTTCGATACTACCAACGGAAAGGCGATCGCCAGCGCAAGGAGCACCAACAGGCTGATATTTCTCCTATTATCGGACATCACTCAATCCCTCCTTTCTTCCCCATGATGCCGGACGGTTTAACCATGAGGATCAGCAGGAGCAGCACAAAAGCGACCGCATCCTTGTATCCGGTAGAGATGAATGTCCCGGCAAGGCTTTCGGAGACCCCCACCACCAGCGCGCCGATGATCGCACCGGCGAAATTGCCGAGGCCCCCTAAGATGACCACGGCTAACGCCTTCGATGTTGTGAGCGTTCCCATGGTAGGCATAACGTTGTAAATCATTGAAAGAAGCGCGCCGCCGGCGGCTGCCATCGCGCAGCCGAGGCCGAACGTCAGCGAGTAAACCCTCTTGGTGTTGATGCCCATCGCACCGGCAACCTCCCTATCCTGAAAAGTTGCGCGCATGGATTTGCCGGTCTTAGTACGCTGCATGAATTGGTGCAAGAGCAATATAATCAGCACAGAAACGGCTACAATTACAAACTGCACCGGAGCGATGCGCAACGGTCCGATGATCACCGTATCCGCCTGGACCGGAGAGGGTACCTTGCGCGGAATCGCCGTCAGGGTGACCGTAACGAGATTGGGAAGAGTGATCATCAGTCCGACCGTCATGAGCATCCGGATTAGCACGCCTTTATGCCAAATCGGCCGTAAAAGCACGCGCTCGACCACTAAACCAAGGAGGAACGCGATAATAATCGCCAGCGGGATACCCAACAGATGCGGCAACCCGAGCTCTACGATTAAAAAATAGGTGAAATATGCACCGAGCATGTAGAATTCGCCGTGCGAGTAATTCACCAGTTCCATGAACCCCAATAAAAACGTAAGGCCGATCGCCATAAGGGCATAAGTGCCCCCGATGATCAGCCCATTTAGAACTGCTTGAAGGAATAGCTCCATATGTGTCCTCCAATCTTCAGGATCGATTCTTCACAATTGCGAGGTTTTGATTATTAGGCATTTAAAAGGCAGAAAGTCCCTTGTGTGCCTTATTTTAAAGCCTCTTAACAAACACCAAATATCTGTATAATACTCCCTATAATCCAATTCAGCTAGAAACAATAATTGTTCATTTTCTTCAAAAAAACAATGAATCTTGCTTGAAATACTACCATGCACTCATGAGGTTGTCATTGTTACGGGGGTATAAATACTTCCGTTTCTATTTGTGCTCATTGTACAAGCTTAAAGGATGTCTCTGAGCTTTAAACAGAGTTGAAAGTTGAACAGATCCTCGTAATTGTTAAGATCCGTGGAAGTGATCGCCTTTATTTTTTTGAGCCGGTAAACGACGGAATTTCTATGGACAAAAAGCATATCGGCAGTAGCCTGGAGCTTTCCGTTGCAGGCGACATAGCATTCGAGCGTCTTGACCAATTCCGAGTTGTTCTGCGCATCGAATTCGATCAGGCAACGCATCTTTTCGTCGTAGTATTCGCGCATGGCCCTCGATTCGGTCAGCTCGCTCAAAAAGCACAATACTCCAAGTTCGTCAAACGTGGCGGTGCAATCATCGCCTTGGCGCTTGCGCCCCGCACGCAGCGCGAGCTTTGCCTCGTTCCAGCTCGCGTCCGCATGAGCGAGGCCCTTTTTAACCCTTCCCACTCCCGCTGAAAAGTTCAATCTCGGGTATTCCTTATTAAGCTTCTTCACGGTTTCGCGCAGCGCTTTGCGAAGCCTTGCCCATTCCGTCAGATCACGAATCCCCGCCATGCCCACCATGCCAAAGCTATGGTTCATCAATAGAAGCGGCCCTGTCCAGGCATGGATGGATTCGCGGATGGTCTGCTGCGCCCTTTGCTTGAGCCTCTGGATTTCCTCCTCACCGCTGTCGAGCAGTTCATGCTGAAGGAGATTCTCGAGCGAATCCGCATCGATCACAAACACCGCGTACCGGCGCGTGAAATCAAACCCGACATACTGCCCGCTTCGGAGGGTAACCTTTTCATCGCCGTAGCGTTTGGTGAGCACATCTTCGAGGAGCTGGCCCCGCATATGCTGCTCCTGTTCAGCGAGCGCGCGCTCCTTTAAAAGTTCGATCGAAATAAGCGAGCTCGCGTTCTCGAACGCGATCAGGTCGGTATCGACCAGATCATGCTGTTTATCGAGAACCAGATAGGCGGTATGCTCGTCGTGGATCACGATCGGCACGCAAATCAGCGTGCGGTCATTCTCACAATAGAGCGTATTGCACTGATTCTGCCTCAGGTTGAGCATCTGTTTATGGTCGAAAAATCGTTCGAAGAAATCAAGGATCTCCTTCTGGTATTCCTGCGGCTGCTCGTCGCCGACGCAATACGCATACGGCGTACCGTTCTCCGCGAGGATAAAGACCGGATTATTGGTGAAGCTGTTGAGGCGGCTGCAAATCCCATCGAGCCCCTCGTCCTGCAATATGACCTGCATCAGCTGCCCGTGTACGCTCTCTACACGCTGGAGCACCCAGAGCTGTTCTTCCGTGATCCGTTCGAAGATCGGGATGATGCAATCCATGTACGGCAGATTCTCCGGCAATTCAAAGAGCGGAAATCCCAGCCGATCGGCGCACTCGATCATCTCTTCGGGAATCTTCGGCAGGTATTTCCCGGGCTTGATCGTAAGTGCGGCCGCTCCGAGCTGGTCAAGTTGCTCGATGAGCATGCTGCCCGCCTCGGCGTTTTTAAACGCATAGCCCGCGGAAAATACGATTTCACCGCCCTTGAGCCAATGGCCTACATCCGGCACTTCCTGAATATTTGCAGACTCCACCACCATGCGGTTTACGCCGGCATGCCCTCCCACAAGCCTTGCCTGCGAAAAAGGATAGATTCTCATGACCTCTTTGAGCTGTATACCCATGTTTCTCTCCTGTAATATGATTTATTTTTTGCTTGAATTCCTGAATGCAGCAGATGTCAAAAACTGTACTTCGAATACATAATAATGGTATCCCATCTGTTTATTCCATACAAGGCGGAGTTTTGCCGGAGCGCTAAAAATAGGCCCCCAAAATAGGCCCCCTCAGACTGCGCCGGAAGAACAAATATTCCCGATCCATTTATGAGTCCGGCGACAAAATGCGAGTCCAACACTTCCAAGACGATAGATCGAGACGATTGCCCAACCTTTCCACCATGCAATCGCCTTCTTTCCCAAAGCGATGAAAACAGGGAATCACCACGTCGTAGACCATATCCGGAACGTCTTTATGTAGAGAGAGCTTCAGTGCTAACGCGGAGCATATTAGACACCCTAGAAGCAAGACAATTGCGATCACTAGCCTCTGTTTCATTTCTATTTCCCTCCTCATATATTACTGTTCGCTAGGGGCGTGGTACTTTAGCGAACTTTTTCTGTTCATCCCATAAGCCACGTGGGATAATGGAACCGTGCAGTTGAGGGCGTCGGCACCCTCATAAGTGCAATTTGGCGCCGTCATTGTTATTGGGGGAGTCGTCTCCTATCTCAGGAGATTATCTAATTCTTCACAAAGAGCTTCGTCCTTTGAAGAGATGATGGCTCCGATTTTGGCTGCAAGCCTGTAACTTGCGCCTTCTTGATCGGCACGGAAAAAGATGTAATACGTCTCGCCCGGCCGAACCGTTACCGACTGAAGCGTTTCATTGAAGAAAATCGTTGTAGGTAGTGGGATTCCGTTGTGCTTGTTGTCCGCGCGGTAAATTGACTCAATGTCCTTGACAGTTCCAAGCGTCACGTATTTGTTCATCTTCTCTGTTTCTTTAAAGACGACGCGGACGACGCAATCAGATGCCGACAGCATGTCCGACAAGGTGTTGTAGCGGTCCTGAACGAAAGGAATTTCCCTTACCGTCGACAGTCCTACGGATGATGACAAGATGGTCTTTTCCGGATTATTTATAAAGAACTCGTCATATACGGCAGGCATGACATCTTTAACGGGAATGCTGCTGGATGAATCGTAGACGTAGGTGTCGTCCTTCTCTCCCACGCTGTAACTGTGTGAGTCGAAGATGAGAACATTCTTTCCCGCAATTTTGAAGATGGCGCGATTGTAGATCGGCGTTACCAAAGGATAGGGGTAACTCGGAGAATCATACACATCAGCAAAGACATAGTATTGTTCGCCCAACTGATACTTCGGGTCATGAATGCTTGCCACCATGCGGATTACATCCGGAGCGTCAGTTCTTTTGTAGTGCTGATCCACCTCAAAAACAGCCCAATGCCACAAATCACACGTATCGTCCGCCATGCCCCACGCCTCCTCAAAGCGATCAAGTGTTCCTTTAAAGACATAGTCGGAATCAGCGACCAACTGTTCGATGCTCGTATAGATGGGCGCGTCTTCCGCCAAGCATACATCGACATGAATCTGCTCCTGTGGAGGCGTCGGTTTGTTATCTACGGAATCCTCTCCTTTTATTCATACTATCGGATGAACTGAACCAGATAGAATGGCAAGTAAAGTAAATCGCCACTCTTCTTCAAATCTTTGGTGTGGACGACGCACTTTGAATGAATCCTGTCTGAATATTTTTTCGAAAACTCATCAATCGACCTGTGCACGCGATAATTTGACGACTTTACTTCAATGGGGCTGACTTTGTGGCGATCAGCTACAAGGAAGTCGACTTCAAATGTCCTTTTCTGAATCTCATCATAATAAGTGTTGTAAAACAACTTGACCCCATTGGAAGTTAACGTTTGAGCAACGACATTTTCATAAAACAAACCAAGATTTTTTGACAACTTATCGCTTAACAACTTCTCATAAATGGTGTTGTCCGTAAAATCTTTGTCTTTAAACATGAGCGTTACCATGAGACCCGTGTCCGCCATAAAAAGCCGGAACTGCTCCGTGTTCAAACTTGTCGTCATTCCGATGGCCGGATCATTCACATGATAGGAAATGAGAACAGTTTTAGAGGATACGAGCTCAGCGATTTCGTTCGATATTGCCGATGCTCTATGATTTTTCAACACGCTGGAGACTTGGTACCTAGAAGAATTTCTGCTTAACTCCGAAGGAATTGCTGCAAAAAGCATGGATATTTTGCCGCTAGGGTCAATTTTGTAAAAATCTTCCTCGTAAAGACTGACAATATCGCGCTTGATCTCGTCCACATACTTGAAGTTATTAGTCTCCAGATATGCGTTCACAGCTTGCGGCATACCCCCGACAAGCATATACAGTCTGAACTTTCTCATTAATTCTCTGTTTTGCCTCTGTCCTAATGAAATCTTCTCGCTAAATACCTTTCTTAGAAGCTCGTTCGTGGTAAAGTCCCCGGTCGCCCAAAGAAATTCTTCAAAGTCCATGGGAAACATTTCGATCTTTCTTTCTTCACTGGGTATCAGGATATTTTGTACATTTTTCTTTATCGAGATAAGGGAACCTGTTTCGATGTAGTCGTATCTTCCGTCTTGCACAAGTTTCTTAATAGCTTGCCGGGCTTGAGGACAAAATTGAACTTCATCAAATATAATGAGCGATTTTCTCTCGTGTAAATCGACTTTGAATTGCAATTGCAGCTGCAAAAACAAATAATCCAAATCACTGATGTCATGAAATAATTCCTTCACTCCAGATGGCGCAAAGGCAAAGTCGATCAAAATGTATGACTGATATTCATTTTTAGCGAACTCTTCGACGATCGTTGTCTTCCCGACGCGCCTTGCTCCCTCAATCAACAAGGCTGTTTTTCCGTTTGAGGTTGCCTTCCATTCCAGCAGCTTGTCGTAAATTTTTCTTCTGAACATTTGCCTCTCCTCGCAGACGCTCTGAGATCTTCATGTACACCATACTACAAATACGCATTCTAAAACAAGCAAATTCATTCAAATACGCACTTTAAAACAATTGCTTTCTTGCAAATACGCATTAACTTTCGGTTTGTTCCTTGTAGCATGTTTCCGTATAATGGAGACAGCGAAGGCAAATCCCATACAACAAAAGAAACGATCTGATTCTAAGGGGAGGTGAAGGCCGGGTGAAGCTGTTTTTGCTGCTGACGGATGCGGTGATTCTGACGGCCTACGGCGCCTATGCCCTGTACGTCTTCCGGGAGTTTGAGACGATCCTCGTGCTGCTGCTGTTCTTCTTCGCTGCCCGGGTGCTGGCACTGGCGGTACACCCTGCGTTTACAGCAATCAATTTAGGGCTGTTAATTTTTCTGTGGCCCTATCATCCGGAAATTTTGGCATTATCTTACCTGTTTTACGCGGCTTTATATGTCTTCCTTGGCAAGCGTGAGGAGCAAAGGCTTGCGCTCACCCGGGAAAACACCCAACTGAAGGTGAACCAGAAGAACAACCTCCGCTACCTTTTTCTTAAGGAAAACTATGACAGCCAGATCGCCCTCAATTTGAGGTTGGAGGAGCGCCGGGCCATTGCCCAACAGATCCATGACCTGCTGGGGCACAGCATGACCGCCTCTATCTTGCAGCTGGAAGCCTCGGCGGAGTTGCTGGACGATGACCCGGAAAGGGCCAAGAGCCTATTGAACAATGCCACCGGCATGTTGCGCCAAGGCATCGACCAAGTGCGTGAAGCGGTACACCAGATGCGAGCCGATGTACCCGCGCTCAAAGCCGCCGAGATGCGGGCGATGATCGACCGCTTCCGTTTGGACAGCGGCATCGTTACTGCTTTTAATGAGGAAGGGCCGCTGGATGATTTGCCTGCCGGGGTTTGGCAGGTGATTCTGGGCAACCTCAGGGAAGCGCTCACCAACATCATTCGTCATGCCGGCGCTACACAGGTTGACATCCGTCTTCAGGCCCTTCCGGGCGTAGTGCGTCTGGAGGTGCGTGACAACGGACGGGGTTGTGAAAATCCTGTTGAGGGCATGGGTATTGGCGGCATGCGTGAGCGGGTGGCGGAATACGGCGGGAGCCTGCTTTTGCAAAACGAACGGGGAATGCGGGTTATTACCCTGATCCCTAGAAGGGAGACGCATGATGATACGGGTAGCGGTCATTGATGACGATGCGCTGATCAGGGAATCCCTGAAGATACTGCTGGAGGGCAAAGAGGGTATCTGCATCGTAGGTCAGGGGGAAAACGGCCTTGACGCTCTCAGGTGGGCGGCGCTATGCGATGTGATGCTTCTGGATTTGCGCATGCCTGTTAAAAGCGGACTCGATGTGCTGGCGGAGGTCGCGGAGAAAACCCGGGTACTGGTGCTGACCACCTTTGATGACGACGCTGAAATTGTGCGCGCTTTGAGAGCCGGTGCCCATGGTTACCTCTTGAAAAGCGCGAAGCCCCAGGCCATTGTTCAGGCGATCGTGCAGCTCTATCAGGGGAAAAGCGTGTTTGACGCCGTTGCCATGGAGGCCCTCAGGCGCAGCATGAAGCCGGAGGGACAGGAGAAATTGGTCGAGCTTTCAGAGCGGGAGAGCGAGGTGGTGGCCGCCATCGCTCAGGGACTTTCTAACCGCCAGATCGCCGATTCCCTTTTTCTTTCAGAAGGCACCGTTAAAAACCACATCACTGCCATTCTGGCCAAGTCCGGCCTTTCCCACCGCACACAGATCGCTATCAGCCACATAAAAGGTGAGCTGTAAAATGTGACTTTTGTCATGCCCGAGGGTGACTTTTCTGACTGGGAAGTCACCCTTTTTTTGTCTATCATCACAGCATAAGGAGGGCGTAATCATGCTCAAAGCATCTAAACTTGTGAAGCGATATGGGGATAATCTGGCAGTAAGCGAAATTAGCTTTTCTGTCAGCCCGGGAGAAATCTACGGTATGCTTGGACCAAACGGGGCGGGCAAGTCCACCACCATCAACATCATCACCGGACTTATCAAAAAGGACGGGGGCACTGTCACCATCGACGGTATGGACTTGGACAAGTCCCTTAATCAGGTGAAGTACATGATGGGCATCGTGCCTCAGGATCTGGCGATTTATAACGACCTGACGGCGTATCAAAATGTGAGTTTCTTCGGCTCATTGTACGGTTTAAAAGGCGCGGAACTCAAACGTCAGGCAATGGACACTTTGGCGCTTGTGGGCCTTGAGGACAAAGCCAAGAGCAAGGTGAAGACCTTTTCCGGCGGCATGAAGCGCCGGCTTAACATCGCCTGCGGCTTGGTACACCGCCCCAAGCTGCTGATATTGGATGAACCCACCGTGGGCATCGACCCCCAGAGCCGTAACCACATCATGGAGTCCGTCCTGAAGCTTAACAAAGAGGGGATGACCATCCTTTATACCACCCACTATATGGAAGAGGCGGAGCAGTTATGCAATCGCATCGCCATCATGGACATGGGGCAGATCGTAGCTCAAGGCAACCTGACGGAGCTGCGCGGCCTGATTGAGGAGCACTGGTTTATCAACCTCAAGGTGAAAGGAACGCCTCCGATTGAGGCGTTGCGCGGAGTACACGGGGTGGAGCAGATTGACGTTTCCGGAAACTCTCTGCGTTTTCGCTGCAACACCAAGAATAGCCAGCTGCGGGACATTCTGGATGTGCTGGCCGAGCATCACACCGAGATTCTGGACATGGCCACCGAAGAGCCCAATCTGGAGGACGTGTTCCTGACACTTACCGGCAAGCGTTTGAGAGATTAGGAGGACAGGATGCGCACACTGCGATTTTTGAAAAAGGAAGCGTTGCATCTGATCACCGCGCCTGAAACGATACTGCTCATGCTGCTGTTTCCGGTGATTCTCACCTGGGTGCTGGGCACCGCTTTCTCGTCTTCAAAAGGGCATGTCTTTGATCTGCCTGAGGTGAAGATGCCCATCGTGTCAGAGGACGGCATGCTGTCAGATGTATTTATCGCGAACGGCAAGGAGGGCGGTATCACCTTTGAAATAACGGATCAGGAGGAAGTGGACCGCCGCGTTGCCGCGGGATCGCTTAAGCATTATGTGGAGCTGCAGGATAAGGAATTGATTCTGCACAGCGACGACAAAGGCAGCTTAGAAGCGATGTTGGTGAGAATGTATGCCACCGCTTTTATCAAACAGGCTAATTTGTCAGCGCTGGCTGTTCAGGAAGGCAAGCTTGACCATGTTGCTCCACAATTTAAGAGCTTTGCCAAGGTGGAGGGCATCGATGGTTTGAATGAACCGGATTCCTTTGGTTTCTATGGAGTCACGATGCTCACTATGATCATTATGTATGGCTCCATGCAGGCTATGTCCCTCTTGGATTTGGAAAAATCAGGCAGGACGGCATTACGTCTTAAGGGTTCGCCCTACCCGATGAGCCGGGTATTTTTTGTGAAAACAGTGACGGCCAGTGTGATCATTTTGCTGCAGTCTCTGGTGCTGATATTGATAAACCATTTCGTCTATGGCATCGACTATCGCAACATCGCCATGGTGATGCTGATGCTGATCCCTATGGCGGTGTTTGTCACCTCTCTTGGGGTTGCCTCCTATCAGGTGTTTCGCAGTGCCTCGGCAGCGTCAACTTTTCTCAACCTGTTAACCTTCGCCTTTGTGTTTACGGGACAGGGCTATTCGAAGTTTCCTTCAGACAACGCTACATTCAACACTCTGTTTCGGCTTTCGCCCATTGGGTGGATAAACAAAGGCTTGTTCACCTATATCTATCAGGGCGAGACCGGAGCCGTGCTGTCGGCAGGATTAAGGCTTCTTGGCCTGGGGCTGGGGATGCTCCTGATCGCCTATGTCCTTTATAGAAGAGAGGAGGGCAGTGACCTTGTTGCCGCTCATTAAAAACAACTGCCGGATCATTCTGGCTCGGAAAATCATGATCTTTATGTTACTGATCCTTCCCGTTATTTCGTTTTCCCTGGGGTTGCTCAACGTCTCCTCCCAAGACGCCAAGATGAACATCGGCGTGGTGGATCATGACAACACACTCTTGTCAGAAACGCTCACCACCCTCCTGTCAGAGGATGGCAGCCAAGTGCAGGCCGTAGATGAGAAGGATATTGACGATCGCCTGCTGGAAGGGAAGGACGAGGCGGTAGTCATCATCCCTGCAGACTTTGAGACGGATTTCATGCAGGCGCTCAAGCCCGACATCACGATTCGCACCTTAAAAGGGCAGGAGATTACCGGAAGCCTGAGAGCTGGCATCGATATCACACTGTCTTGCCTCGCTCAGCTTAGGGATATCAGACAGCTTGAAAGCGCTCAGGCTCTCGTGGAAGCGATGAAAGAGACCGATGCCCGCGGCTTTCAGTTCAAGGTGCAGAGCATCACTCCGGGCGAGATCAATCATGCACTGAACTTCGCCAGCGGTTTTCTGTTTTATGTGCTGTCCATGAGCATGATGCAGGCCACCAGCCTTATTCTGGAGGAAAAACACTGGAACACTCTGGGCAGGGTACGCCAGGCGCCGGTGGGCAAATTCACCTTCCTGATGGCTAATTTCCTGACAGCCGCGTTTTTCCTGATCCTGAACCTCTTGGCGCTGTACCTGATCACCCGCTTTGTGATGCCTGTGAAGACAACGTTTACGATGTACTTGCTGTGGTTTTACTTTGGGATAATCTGGATCTTTTTTGGCCTTTTCTTGGCCCTGTCGGTCAAGTCACGGGCGGTTTATTCCTCGCTCATCCCTATTGTGACCGTGGTGCTCGGCATGCTGGGCGGCTGTTTCTGGCCGATTTGGCTGATGCCCGCCTTCATGCAGAAGCTTGCCATGATCACTCCCCACTACTGGGCCAACGATGCTATGACGCTCATCCAAAAGGGTCAGTCGCTCCTGATTCAGCGCACAGACCTGCTGGCCCTCACCGGATTTCTGTTGGTGTTCGCCTCCCTTGGCCTGTTTGCCCTTAGAAGAAGCCAGAGCATAGAGAGCTTTATTTAAAGGGCTTATGAACACCGATATTGCAAGGGGGGTGTCTCAAAAGAGGCTCCCCTTGTCAAAGGCATAATAAAGGTGAGTGCTCGTTCATTTTGCATTATTCTGTTTAATGACTAAACTGGAATTGTTCTCTACTGTAACCGGTGACAAAAAATCAGCTTGTGAGGTTAAAGAGTCTACGGATGGAGATTTGTCCCATGTTAATCCAAAGGAGTGTTTGTATTATGTATAAAAGTGCGAACGTTTTTTATCCGCAGGATGAAATGACTACGGCTTTATTGCCGGTAACAATAGGATGTTCATATAACAAATGCACCTTCTGTTCTATGTATAAAGACGAACAATATAGTGAAGTTCCATTTCCGGATATAGAAATGGAGCTGAAACACGGATATAAGTATACAGAAAAAGTCTTTTTAACCGGCGCGGATCCTGTGTCAATAGGATTTGACAAAATGAAAAAGTTACTAAATATGATTCGTAAATATTTGCCATATTGCGCTTGTGTGGCATCTTATGCGTCCATAAGGAGTATTTCCAAATTATCGCTTGAAGAACTTTCTGTTCTTCATAACTTGGGGCTTAGACTTCTGTATATAGGCTTTGAAACAGGTAGCGATGATGTACTGAAATTAGTTAACAAAGGTCATACAGCAGGTGAAGCAATAACACAAGCAAAGAAATTGAACGAAGCAAAAATACCATTTAACTCAATTATTATTTATGGGATTGCCGGAAAAGGTCAATCTGTAGATAACGCTGTTGCAACTGCGAACATGATCAATAAGTTTACACCAAGATCCGTCATCACTATGAATTTAACAGTATTTAGCGGAACAGAATTACACAAGACGATAGAAAGAGGTTCTTTTATTCCGCCAAGCGGTGCCGAACGGCTGGTTGAAATAAAAACACTTTTAGAAAATCTTGAACCTTTTCATCCAATGATATTTGATACAACGCATCCCACAAACATCATTAAGATAAAGGGCACATTGCCACATGATAAAGAACGGTTAATTGAAGAAGTGAATAGTCGCATAAAACTATAATGAAATTGGAAAATTCATTGGTGAGAATGGCGTTTTCTTTTCCTTCCTTGACAGTACCCGTCATTGGCAGCAGGAGGTGAATGAATGCAATTCATTTTTAAAATAGGGAAAGGCAAGATGTAATAATCGCGAGAGGTCTCCTTGAACGCCGCACTTCTAAACACGCTTGCCGATACATATGCTCAAGTAAAAATGCTCAAAACGTTTTGACTTCTATACTGTTCTCATTTGATTAAGCGTTGAATCAGTTCTCTTCCTGTTGCAAGTTTGCAGCAAATCTATTAATTTTTTGCCAGATCGTTTCGGTTAGCTTAAGCTAATCAGCAGATGGCATTTTACGCTGCGTTGTTTGCTGCGGTTGGGGAGGTCTTTTCGTGAATATCAGTAACAAGTTGATTATGGGGGCTTTGTGGCTGTCTTATTTTTTAAATCCGCCGGCTAGAGATGCGGATGCCATTTACGCTCATGCCAAGAAGCATAATGAAAAACAGGCCTTTAAGGTTCCGAGATATAGAAATATAGACTGTGAAGATTTGATTATTCGCACTGATTCCGGTAATTATCATTGTCTGCGCATGAAGAGAAAGGGGCAAAAGCCTGAAAGGGCTGTTCTCTATATTTGTGGTGGCGGAGGTGTCTACGACTACTGCCAATTACAACTCATTCTTGCAAAGAAACTCCTGTGGTGGGTCAACGCTGAAATCTATTATCCGTTCTATCCGCCTTCTACAAAGCACCCCGTCAGGGAAACCTTTCGTATGGTATTTGAAACGTATCGAGTCATGCTCGATCAATACAACCACAAAAGAATAGGGGTTCTGGGTCTGTCCTTTGGGGCAACGGCTGCCATGACCATGATTTCTTGGAATAATTTCTATGAGGAAAATCTGCCCATGCCGGCCTTAACGATAGGGCTGTCCCCTGGCCATGTGCCGGCCAATCAGGTTGAAAAGGAAATGCTCGAAAGCTACAGAGGTGTCGATCCTTTTATTCCTGTGGAGTGGATTGATGCGTTTGGGCAAATCCAAAAAGGAGGAGTGGATTTGGAGTATTGGATGATCCACACTGGTCACGGAGATTTTCGAAATGCCGGAAAGATTTTCCTTTACTATGGCGAGAAGGAGTGTCTGGCTTATGCGGCGCCCATCTACGAGGAGTCGCTTGAAAGGTCAGGGGCAAAATACCGGATCCATATAGAGCCGGGTATGCCCCACTGCTACGGGATCGGGAGAATCAACAAAGCCACAAGGACGACCTATGATGAAATTGTGGGTTTGTTGAATGAACTTTAGAGCCGCCAGACAAAAAGTGTAAAACGCGTTTTAGGCAGAACGTGTCTTCTTCATGATGAAGTGAATCCATTGTCGACCTTCCTTGTAAAGGCAAGGTGTTCTTTCAATATATACGATTTGTAATACCGGAACAGATGAGATAACCGCTCTCATGCTCTCTACTGTAATGTGATTGCCTTCTTTATTAACCTTGTTGACTTGGGGGTTGATGTAAAATATCATCTAGTTAGCATTAACTAACCGACATTGTTTTGTTTGTACGTTAGGAGTAAACATGATAAAACTAAGCAACGTGTCAAAGATATATCAAAGCGGTTCAACTGAGATCAGAGCGCTCGATCAGGTGAACCTTGAAATCAAGAAAGGTGAATTTGCCGTCGTTCTCGGTCCGTCAGGGTCGGGAAAATCGACTCTCTTAAACTTGATCGGCGGGATGGATGTCGTCAGTGAGGGCGTCATCGAAATTGACGGAGAAAACATCAGCACAAAGTCTGCCGCGGAAATGGAAAATTATCGGCGAGACATGATTGGTTTCGTTTTTCAGTTTTACAACCTGATTCCTTCTCTTACGGTGCGTGAGAACGTCGACATCGTGACATCTCTTACGAAGGATCATCTCGATGTCGATGACATCATCGATTCCGTCGGTTTAGGGGAGAGAAAGTCTTTGTTTCCTTTCAATTTGTCGGGCGGCGAATTGCAGCGCTTGTCGATCGCGCGAGCCGTCGTGAAAAAACCGAAAATTCTTCTTTGCGACGAGCCGACAGGCGCTTTGGACACAAAGACAGGCGTACGAATCTTGAAGCTGTTAAAAGAAACGGCGAAAGACCATGGGATCACTCTGATCATTGTCACGCACAATTCCAAAATTAAAGAAATCGGCGACACCGTCATCGAATTAAAAGACGGCAAGATCGAGAGCATCACGGAAAACATGAACCCCATCGATATCGAAGAGGTGGAGTGGTAATGAAACATCTTTTTCTAAAGACGCTCAGAGATGTCAAAAACTACTGGACTCAGTTTCTCGGCGTGTTTTTTATGACATTAATTTCGATCACAATCTATGCGGGGATGGCTGTCGTAAGCCATGGACTTGACGTATCGGTAGAGCAATACGTCAACGAAAGCAATCTTGCCGATCAGTGGATCTACACGACGGGCATCACGGATGAAGATATGCGCTGCCTTGAAAATGACGAAGGCATTCAAGAGGCTACTTATTTGAGTCGTATCAGAGCTGATGTAAAGGGTGCGCAGCAATTCTTGGAACTTATGGCTTTGAGCAACGACACGTTCATGAAGTCACATCTGGTGGATGGGGAGGCGTACGACCCGGAAAGTAGCGGGCTTTGGCTAGACAGTAAATTTGCGCAGGAAAACAGTCTGAAGCCAGGCGATGCGCTTATCATCGAGTATGAGGGCTTTGAGAAGGAGTTTGAGATTAAGGGACTCGTGCTGAACATCGAGAAGATGTTGTTTACCGGTTCCAACCTCTTGACAATCCCCGATCACAAGACTTTCGGCTATGCGTTCATAGGTAAAGAGAGCCTAAATGAGCTCGTCCCGATGTATCCATACACGGAGATAAGGCTGGGCAACGGGCAGAGTCTCTCCGATGATCAGCTTGAGTCCGTATTGGGCGATCGTTTTTTGTTTTCCGAGACGCGAGAGGATAAAGATTTCTTAGAGGAAGTCGCAAAAGAGTCGAATCAGATGATGAAAATGTCGATCTTGTTTTCGCTCGTTTTCGTCCTCTTGTCAGCCTTGACGATGTATTCTTCCATGAGTCGATTGATCGCAAATCAACGGACGATCATCGGCACGATGAAAGCCCTCGGAATCGAGGCGTGGAAGATAAAACTCCACTACGGTTTATACGGTATCATCATCGCCACCATCGGATCAGTATGTGGCATATTCTTAGGGCCTGCCATCGTACCGCCCATACTGATCGGCGTCAAAGAGACGTACATCACGTTGCCCTATTGGCACACCGTGCATTACAAGTCCGTGTACTTGATTATCGTGGGCCTCGTCTCCACGTGCACTTTTGCCTCCATAAAAAACACGAGAAAAATTCTCAAAAAAGTACCGGCGGAAATCTTGCGAAACACGCACAACATGGACGTCGTACTGAAAAAGGGTCTTTTAGAACGATTTGATGTTTTTTGGTCGCGGCTTCCCAACGGCCTGAAGTGGAGCCTTCGAGACAATAGCCGTAACAAAGTCAGATTCCTCATGGGAGTCGTCGGCGTTGTCGGAGGCTTAGTCCTGCTCGTAGCCGGCCTAGGCGTGACGAAGTCGATCGAGCATGCCAACGAATACATCTTTACGGAGCAGTCGACATACAGCCACATCAGCGAGATCAAGATGAGCCGTCATTACGAAGAAGCTTTTCAAGACATTGGCGGCGAGCAAGAGTTTTGTTTAATGTTGCCGGGAACAGCGTCCAAGGGTGACAAGAAGAGAAGCATCGCTATCAGCGCCAGTGAAAACAAGGGACTCCTCGTCTACAAGGATCTCGACGACAATGCAATCAATCTCGACAGTGAAGATGTTTTGATCACCAGAAAGTTGGCGGGACAACTCGCTGTCGATGTCGGGGACGTTATAGAAATTGACGTCAAAGGCATTGGCGAAGAAGAACTGGAGGTTACGAAAATAACGAGCAACATTTCACCGCAAGGCATCGTAATGGCCAAGGAGAAGTACGAGAAGTGTTTTGCGGATTTCACGCCGAATCTCTTGTTGACGAAAGACGTCCGCTTGAAAGACCTCGAAGAAAATGGCCTGACATTGTTTACCGCAACGAGGGAACATCAATTAAGACAAGCCAACATCTTGGCGGAGAGCGTTGAAGCGATCATGTACATCTTGATCTTGGCCTCTGTCGTGCTGGTCATCGTCATTATTTACACCCTTTCCACACTCAATTACATTGAAAGAGAAAGGGATTACGCTACCTTAAGGGTTTTAGGCTTCAGAAAAAATGAGATTAGAAACATCCTTCTCAACGACTCAATTTTAACCGTGTTGTTGGGCTGGATTGTGGGAGTTTTTACAGCGGCCAAGTTTCTCGATATCTATCTCAAAGTCGTATCATTAGACAGCGTCGAATGGGTTGCATATCTGGACGGCAGAATATTGGCGTTGGCAACCGTCATCGTCGTCGGCGTCTCCTTCTCAGTCGTCTTTATCTTGAGTTCGAGAATTAGGAAGATCGACCTAGTCGCATCGTTCAAATCGGTCGAGTGAGATATGTAGTTCTCACTCGACCTCCACCACTTTCAACGTTTTACCTGCGAGTACAGAAATTCGATATAAACTGCAAAACTGTACGCCGGTGCGGGGCGTTCGGAGATGCCAGTCGACGCTGAGTACAGAAATTTGATATAAACTGCAAAACTGTACGCCGGTGCGGAGCGTCCGGAGAGCCCAGCTAATGCCGAGTACAAATATTCGAAAAAAACTGCAAAACTGTACACCAGTGCGGGGCGATCGGAGAGCCCGGCTAATGCCGAGTACAGAAATTCGAAATTAACTGCAAAACTGTACGCCGGTGCGGAACGTTCGGAGAGTCCGGCCGACGCCGAGTACAGAAATTCGAAATAAACTGTAAAACTGTACACCAGTGCGGAGCGTCCGGAGAGCCCGACCGACGCCGAGTACAGAAATTCGAAATAAACTGCAAAATTGTACGCCGGCGTAGAGCGTTCGGAGAGACCGGCTGACGTCGAGCACAAATATTCGATATAAACTGCAAAACTGTACGCTGGCGTAGAGCGCTCGGAGAGGCCGACTAATTTCAAGTACACAAATTCAACCTAAGTTGAAAAATTGCACACCTAAAAAATTGAATTTCTGAATGTGGCACTATGCGTTCCAAAACCGCAGGACTTCCCGATGCAAGCGTTCCGGGAACATCATCACCAGTTCGCCATGTGCTAATCCTATAAACTCTTTTGGGACGATCTGGGGGAATGCTTTCCTAGCGTACGCGAGGTCGTTTTTCCGTGCTCTTTTTTCTTCTTCGCCGTACCAATATTCTATTTCTGTATCTGTTGCAGGAACGGGATCGGGCATCGGGTAATTGTTTGCCGACCAGAAAACGTTGTAGATCGTTTTGCCGGAATAATGATGTTGACCGAATTCAAATAGCTTTCGATAATGCTCTTCAGGGTCCTCTCCTTCGGGTGTCCACCGTTCAGGAGGCATGACCATTTTCATGAGCCGCAATGATTTGAAGGCCATGTTGACCATCAGGTAATCTTTTAAAGCGATCAATCTGCACACCCGTTTAGGGTAGGGATACGGCGTAATACCGGCGTCGATGATGGCCTTCTTAATCGGCATTACTTGATGAGCCAGCATATACATGACGCTCGACCCGCCCATCGAAATACCGTAGGCCACATCTAGCTGATGAACTCCTTTTTCACGGAGATAGGAGACGGCTTGTTCGACATTCTTTTCTATGGAGATGAAGTCAGTTCCCAACTCGTCGTGTCCGTCAGAGATGAAAAGGAACACATGAAAGTCATGTGAAAGTGCCTCTGCCGATCGTTTGAATACCCACCAAGGCTCCGCGGCGCATTGAAACATCAGCAAAGTTCTTTCTTTGTTCTCACCGAATTCGTAGACTCTCATGATGATGCTCCCTAAGGGCGTTCTGCCGGAGTATGCAATCTCAACAGACTACATGCTCCAGCCGGAACCTTCGGCCTGCAGTTCCGTCATGCGCCTGAAGATGCTGTTTGGCTTTTTACGCAGTGTTGCGGGATCGCCCTCTTCGACGACTTCGCCGTCTTCCAGCACGATGATCTTGTCGGCCGCTTCGACGGTGCGCATGCGGTGCGCGATCACGAGGACGGTCTTGCCGGCTAATAAGCGCGATAGCGCGGCCTGCACCTTCGTCTCGTTCTCGACATCGAGAGACGCGGTGGCTTCATCGAGGAGTACGATGGGCGCATCCTTTAAGAGGGCGCGGGCGATTGAAATGCGCTGGCGCTCGCCGCCGGAAAGTCTGGCGCCGTTTTCCCCGATGAGCGTGCCATAGCCATCTGGCAACTTGCTGACGAACTCGTCGCAGTTCGCTGCAGCAGCGGCGCGCAGCACCTCTTCGTCTGTCGCGCCGTGTTTGCCGAGACGGATGTTTTCCATCACGGAATCGTCGAAAAGCACGACGTCTTGGAAGACCATGGAGTAAGCGCTTAAGAGGACTTCCGGGTCGACCGCGGAAATATCCACGCCTCCCACTTCAATCACACCTTCATCGATGTCCCAAAGCCTGGCGGCGAGACGGGCACACGTACTTTTGCCTGAGCCGGACGGGCCGACGAGCGCGGTAACCTCACCCTCTTTGGCGGTGAAGCTCACGCCCTTCAGGACTTGCTCATTGTCGTAAGCAAACCCCACATCTTTGAATTCGATGTCGTAATCCTTCGGCTCGAAAACGTCGTCGCCTTCGGCCGTCGGCGTGTCGTAGATTTCCACGATACGATTTGCCGACACTTCCGACATGAAGACTTCGGCGATCAGAGCCAGACTCTGATCGAACGGGGCATAAATGCGCGAGATAACAAGGAGAAACATGAACAACAGCATGAAATCGATTTTGCCTGAGAGAATGAGTTCCGCGCCGACGAGGATCGTCGTCGCCACGCCGAGCCGCATGATAACACTCGCGGCATTCACAAAAAGACCTGCGACGAGTTCTCCACGCCTTAGCGTGGTTTCGTGTCTGTCGATCTTCACATTCAATCCGGCCAAGAATCGTTCTTGCTGGTTTGTTGCACGAATCTCACGCATGTTTTCGAGCGTTTCCTGAATGCCGTCAGAGACGGTAACGGCTGCTTTTTTAGACACCTCGGCCAATCGGTTGGAGATCTTACGGCTTCCGAACAGAAGACCGAAAGCTACGGGGACTCCCCACAGGCAGGCGATGGCAAGCCGCCAGTCCTTAATAAAGAGACCGACCGCAATGATCGCCGTCGAGACGTAGGAGCCGTAGAGATAGCCCAGCACGTGTGACCAGACATGTTCCAAACGGTTGACATCGCCCATGATCGTTTCTGTCAAATCGGCGAGGTCGCGCTTTCCAAAATAGCCGAGCGGGAGTTTGCGAAGACGTTCGGCAAGCGTAATGCGCACGTGTTTTACTTCGCCGTAAACGAGGCCATACGTCACACGGTATTGTTCAAGATGCGTGATAAACGAGAGAATCAGAAAGACGATGATCAGCACGATAAAGAGCAATGCGTTCGGCAGGGGAGCGCCATTTACGAGTGTATCCATCAACTGCATCATGAGCAGATACAGGATGCCGACGCCGCCCATCACGATGAGGTTGACGATGATTGTCCAGATCATACCTTTTTTCGTGTTGATTACACCTTTATCCGATAGAGCGTACTTGCGCTTGAATTTTTCTCCGAACATTTAGCACACCTCACTTTCACTTGAAATCCGCCATGAAAGTGCCCGATTGTAATCGGCCCACATTCTGGAGTAGAGGTCGCCCGATTCCTTGAGTTCTTCGTGCATACCTTCTTCGACCAAATGGCCGGAATCGAGCACGATGATCTTGTCGGCGCCGACGACTGTGGAAAGTCGGTGTGCGATCATGATGACGGTGCGACCTTTCATAAGAGCCGCAAAAGCTTTCTGGATCAGCTGTTCATTTTCCGGGTCGGCAAAGGCTGTCGCCTCATCCAACACAATGATCGGCGCGTCTTTTAAGATGGCGCGAGCAAGGGCGACGCGCTGTTGTTCTCCGCCGGAAAGATACGTGCCTTCCGTTCCGATCATGGTATCCATGCCGTCGGGGAGTTTGGCGATGATGTCGTCGCACTGCGCGGCGGAAAGAGCCGCCTCCACCTCTTCACGTGTCGCATCGGGCCTTGCGGCGCGCACGTTGTCAAAAATCGATGCCTTAAACAGGCGATTGTTCTGGAACACGAAGGCCACTTGATCCATGAGTACATGAGGGTCGATCTCTCGGACGTCTACGCCGCCCACTTCAACCGTTCCCGACGTCGTATCCCAAAAGCGCGGGATGAGGCTCGCGGCCGTCGTCTTTCCGCCTCCTGAAGGGCCGACGAGAGCCACCGTCTGACCCGGTTCTACCATAAATGAAACGTTTTCAAGTGCAGGCAATTCTGAGCCTTGGTAAGTAAAAGACACGTCCCTGAACGCCACGCGGTTGCCTCTCGGTGTTTGCGCCTCTGATGCCACTTCCTGTGTCGGCGCGTTCATGACGTGGTCGATACGCTTAAGCGCCGTATCCGCCAGCATCATCCCGCTTGCGGCGAACATGATCTTGGCGAGAGCCGTTGAGATGATCGCCGAAAAGACGGCATAAAAAGCAAAATTCGTTACGAAGGTTGCGAAGTTGCCGGAGGCCAGCGCACCGGGCGCTAAGAAAAGTGCCACGGGCACGAGAAAGACAAAAGCGCTTTCGGTAAAGGTAAGGTTGATCGACTGCGGTGTGCGACAGACAGCCCCCTGATAGTGTTCTGCTTTGTCGCTGTAATCCTCAATGGCCTGTTTGAAAGCTCTAAATGAATACACAGTCTGTTGGAACACCTTGACAACGGGGATGCCGCGAACGTATTCGGTACCTGTTTTGCTCATCGCATCTTGTGCCGCTTGGTACTCGGCGATAAGTCTGGCATTTTTCCCGCCCATCATGGAGGCCATGGCGAGGACTGAGATGACGGCTGCCAGAAGGCAGGCGGCGCCCATGCGCCAGTCAAAGACGAACATCAGGACGAGCATGCCTATGAACATCGCGATCGTACCGACAATATCGGCAAGGTTGTGGGCCATGAGCGTTTCTGTTTCCGCAGCGGCGCCATCCAAGCGATTGCGAAGCAGCCCCGTCGCGTGGTGATCAAAGAAGCCGAGAGGCGCCTTCATCAAATGTGCAACGCCTTGTTTGCGAATATTGGCCGCCGCCCTAAACGCTGCCAAATGCGTGCACATGAGCGCGGCAAAGTAGATCAGGATGCCGCCCACGGCAAAAGCGAACGCCATCCAGCCGTACGTTCTAATCCCTATCGCCTCTGTCCAGTTCGGCGCCACGGCGACCAAGTCGCGCACGACAAGCCAAATGCAGATATACGGTGCCATGCCCAATAGCATGGCGACAGCCGAAAGAGCCAATCCTACATAAGTCAGCCCCTTAAAGTTGCCGGCGTATGCTAGCAACCGGCTTACGGTTGAGGGCTTCTTGTCTTCTTTCAAATTCATCATCTCCTTGTATATACGTATTCGCTGGGGTCGTGGTACCTTAGCAGCCTTTTTCTGTTAATCCCATAAACCACGTGGGATAATAGGACTGTGCAGTTGAGGGCGTCGCTCGCTCTCCTTTAGTTAAAAAAACAGATTGGCAATCCGATAAGCTAAGAAAGCCAATAGCAGCGAGGACACAAAATAATATCCCAAGATACGCAGCGTCCATTTAATTGATCTCGTTTCCTGGTAGGTGGAGGTAATGGCCATGAGACACGGCGCGTTGAAGGTGACGGCGAATATAAAGGCCAAAGCTGCCGGTGGCGTAAGCGAAGCGAGGAGGACGTTTTCAAGTCCGGCTGCCATCTGGCCGCCCGAGCCGACTGTTGCGGTAAACAAGGTTCCGGCGCCTAAGTACAAAGAGCCCAGAACACCTAGCGCGGCCTCCTTGCTGACCATCGAAGCGATATAGGCCAAGAACGTCTGCCACGTTAAGCCGAAAAAGATCGTCACAGGTTCAATTGCTCGACCAACTCGATACAGCAGCGAAGCTTCAGGACTGCCCGAGGTGCTATAGGTCAAAAGCCAGAAAACCAAAGAGACAAGAAAGATGACCCGAAGCGCTCTGGCTAAAATGTCCCATGTCCGAACGAGAACCGATCGCAATAAAGCTTTCCATCTCGGTCTGTGATAAGGCGGCAATTCCATGATCAATCCCGCGCGCTCTTCTTCTCGAATGAGTTTCGAGCCGAATATTTTGGCCGTTATCAGCATATGAAGGCCGGCAACAATGAAGATGGCGACAATAATCAATGGAGCCCACGCTCCAAAGAATAGAGACGAAAGCACAGGAACAATCGCCCATGTTGCCGCACAGGGAACGACCCAAGCTAGGGCAATGGTCAGAACGCGCTGGCCCCAAGAATCAATCACACGCGTACCGGCGGCTCCGCCAATCGTGCAGCCAAAACTGACCACTAAAGGCATGACCGATTTTCCTTGCAGCCCTAATTTGGCCATCGTACCGTCAAAGACATAAGAGACGCGAGCCATGTAACCGACCTCTTCCAAAAAACCGAACACGAGATTGACGCCCAGAACAAACCCGATCATGGCCACGGCAAAATAGAGGGTGTTCAATATAACTTGCGATATCAGGTCGATCAGCATCTGCGATGCGCCAATAGCGCTCAAAGCCTCCGCGATCGGTCCTCCTAATCTGGGAATCATGCTGCCGAGCGTCATGATCGGCGCGGCGGGGATAAAAGAGGCAACAAGTCCCAAGAGGATGATGAGTATGGCGAGCGGTTTTCCCCATCTTCGATGAGTCGCCAGTCTGTCAAATCTGGACAGAAAAGGCTTTTCCTGTTTCTGAACGAGAGTGTCAGAAAGCAGTTTGTCGATCCATTGAAATTTGCTTCCACCCGTGTGTAAAGGGCCGTTTCGGATAGAGGACAGAATCATCTGCACTTTTTGATACGCCTCTGTCTCTAAGGTGCCTTTAACCTTTTCTAAAATAGCCGTATCACCCTCGATCAGCTTTATTGCGAGCCAGTGAGAAGAGTAGTTGTCAATCCCCTCCGGAGGCATCAATGCGAAAAGTTCTTCATAGACTCCTTTTTCAATGGTGCGGTATCTTTCGATTAAAGAATCAATGCTGATTTGCTTTTTCTCTTTCAAGGCTTGATCAATGGCCTCATAAAAACTGCCATATTGTTTGCGATCGGCAGCAACAAAGGGAATGACGGGAATGCCCAGCTTCTCTTCGAGCTTATTTGCATCCACTTTTTTCCCCTGCGCTTCAGCGACATCCATAAGATTCAGCAGAAGTACCGCAGGACACTCAATGCCGGCATAATCAGCCAGCATGAAAAGGCTTCTGGATAGTTGGGAAGAGTCTGCAAGGATGCAGACAACATCTGCTTGACCGGAGGCGATGTAGTCACGCGTAATGATTTCTTCTTCAGAATTGGCAGAGAGGCTGTACGTGCCGGGTAAATCGGTGACACGATAGCGCACGCCATCTCGATCGTAATATCCTTCCTTTTTCTCAACGGTTTTGCCGGGCCAGTTGCCAACACGCTGACGCGCACCGGTCAATCCGTTAAATAATGTGGATTTCCCGGAGTTTGGCTGACCTAAAAGAGCGATCGTCGGAAGCTCGGTCATGGCTACTGTGTTCATTCGATCACCTCCACCAAAACGTTCTTGCTTTCCTCACGATTTAGAGCAACCACCGTATCACGACCGTAAAAGAGTAATGGGAACTTTTTCTCGTTGTGCAAGATCTCAAGCGAACAACCGATGGTCAGTCCAATTGATGTCACTCGGCTGAGAAATCGCTGATCACCTTTTACATCAGAAACGACAACTTTTTGACCGGCATCAACTTCGTTAAGCGCTACCATTTCTTATCCTCCTCACAACATAGTTTTATAATTATGTGAATAACTACTTCATTGAACATAAGCCTCTGGTTAGGATCAACTAACCTATAGTTAGTTAATCCTAACTCAAAAGTATTTCATTTTCAACTACTTGCTTCCTACGTCTGATGATTGGTCATTAGATTGAATCAGCTATATATGCTCGGCGCTGACAGAGTAAATCTTTTACTTGACCTGCTTTTACCGTTTGGTTCGCATTGAGGTCGAGAATGCGGTCACAAACCTTATGAGCGACGTCCATATCGTGCGTGACGAGAAGCATCGATATCCGGCTTTTCAATTGAATGATGAGATCACATATCTCATCCCCGACTTGCTGTTAGCCATGAATTACGCCTTCCTCTTTGCGATTAAAACGACATCGCGATGTTGTTTTAATCGCTACTTTATGCTATGTTTTCATCAACAGGAGTGGAGGCATTTACTTATGTATGTCAAAAGAACGGTGGAAGAAACGATTGTAAAGGTCAGCCAGTCCTTTCCCTGCGTTGTTGTGTATGGACCGAGGCAAGTCGGAAAATCTACGACGATTGACATGTTATTTGCTGACAAGTGTAAAAAAGTGACGCTAGATGACAGGGAAGATAGGTTATTGGCTGAAAGCAATCCGCGACTTTTCCTTGAAAGTTACGGTTGGCCTTTAATCATTGATGAAATCCAAAAGGCTCCTAGTCTTTTGGACGAAATAAAGATCAATATTGACGAGCAGAGATTGGCTTGGATGCGAGAGGGTAAAGAGCGCGAGCTGATGTATATACTGACGGGTTCCAGCCGATTTGAGTTGCAGGAAGGTATTTCAGAATCGCTTGCGGGGCGTTGCGGTGTCGTGGAGATGGCGTCTTTCTCTCAGTCAGAAAAATATGGCTACGATAATCTCTATTTTGAACCGAGAATTGAAAGCTTACATCTTCGCGAGAAACAGGGAAGAGCATATAGAACCAAGGCTGAAATATTTCAAGATATATTTATGGGCGGTATGCCTGATATTTGTACAGGTATTTCCGAAAGAGACGTCTATTTCAAGTCGTACATCAATACGTATATCGAACGCGACGTTATGAGTCTCATTGCAGCCTCCAGTGAGCTTCAATTCCGAAACTTCTTGTCTATCCTCGCACTCAGGACAGCGCAAGAACTCCATTATGATGAAATTTCCAGAACTTGCGGAATCGATGTTCGCACGGTGAAGCGCTGGATTTCTATACTTCAGACATCCGGGATCATCTATCTATTGCATCCGTACATGGCGAATCTTTCAAAGAGGATCATCAAAGCTCCCAAGATCTATTTTATGGATACAGGGCTTTGCGCATACCTTTGCAAATGGCCTAACGCAGAAATGCTTGAATTTTGCGCTATGAACGGCGCATTTTTTGAAACCTTCGTCGTCAGTGAAATCTTTAAGAATTTCTTTGCGCACAATCAAAATCCTCAGAGTACACTTTTTTACTATCGAGATATCGACAAAAAAGAAATTGACTTGCTCTATGTGGAGGGCACAAGCCTTTTCCCCATAGAGATTAAGAAGGGCGTTGCACCGACAAGACCTACTAAGAACTTCAATGTGCTTGCGAAATATAAGCTGAATATTGAGCCTGGTCTCGTTATAGACAACTGTGACAGGATACGGGCGATTAATGAAAAAGCCTATATGTTTCCGGTATATCTCTTATAGGCGTTCACAAATAGATTTCGATCAAAAGAGCATCGAGACGTTGTTTTAATCGAAGCTTTGTTTTTTGCGAGAATGGTTCTCATTTTCTGCAAATGCTTTTTTATGTAGAAATCTCGTTCGTAGAAGTTTAGTGGCGCGAGACGAAGGTCAATGCGCGGACAGTAAAGGTCTTCAATTCTTGTGTTATTGATAATCACAGGTTCCATCATTGTTTTGACCAGTTTAGTGTTTAAGCAATGGGACGTGATGTGCCCCGCGGATTTATCTTAGTGACAGCGCTGGCTACCGGTTGTCGTGATAAAACGACCACTTATCGAAAATCTGTAGAAATCTCTTTTCTATTCCTCTACAGTGTCATCGTAGCCGAGAGGAGGTGAACGAATGCAAGTTGAAATTCGGATTGATGATCGTTGCACGGAGCCGAAGATCATTATCGTAACGAAAGAAATAAATGACGAGATCAATGCACTTGTGAGAAAACTTTCGGACGACCAACCCAAAATGATTGCCGGCTTCAGGGAGGACACCGTTAAAGTCTTGGAGCCGAATGATATCTATCGCGTTTATGCTTCAGGCGGCAAGGTCTTTGCCGAGACAGACCGCGGTGAATACACACTTCGTCTACGGCTTTATGAAGCTGAGCAGCGGTTAGACAATGATTACTTTTTACGGATATCCAACTCGGAGATTGTCAATTTGAAAAAAGTCAAAAGTTTCGATTTGAGTTTTGTGGGTACGATTTGCGTTTCTCTCCTAAATGGGAAAGTGACGTACGCTTCAAGGAGATACGTAAGCAAAATCAAGCAAGCATTAGGAATGTGAGGTGATTAAGATGAAAAAGAAAGTGGTTTTGAGAGGTTTATTGGGGTTTCCGTTAGGGATTGCGATCGGGTACATCATAACCATACTGGCGTCTCTTGTATGGGCAAACGGGTTTTACAGTCCATGTGTGCCCGGGCTTATTGAGCAGATGGGAAGTGAGATCAACGCAGTTATTTTGCAAGCAGCGCTGAGCGGATTGTTAGGGGGCGTTTTTGCGGCAAGTTCCGTCATATGGGAAATAGAGAATTGGAGCATTGCCAAACAGACGGGCATCTATTTCGCCATTACCGCACTTGTCATGATGCCGGTCGCGTATTTTGCAAAGTGGCTAGAGCCAACGGTTGTAGGCTTTCTGAAGTATTTCGGAATTTTTACTCTGATTTTTATCATCATCTGGGTTGTGCAGTATTTCGTATGGAAAAGCAAAATCGAGAAAATGAATCAAGGGATAGAGAAAAAAAGAAAAGAAGTGTAGGTGTTCGTTATGTGTAGCTTCAAGGCGTGAGGATCCATTTAAGGATGAAAGGAATTTAACTTGGCGAAATGGGGAGTCGTGTAGCGCGACTCCCTTGAAAGAGAGCAGAATCCTTTGCAGGAATGCATCGCTTATGGGCAGTAGCAGACATAAAAGCTACTGCCTTTTAACGATTTTACATAAAAGATAAAGTCACACCAGGGCTTTTAGTCACGGGCTTTTAGTTAGTTTGCAAATTATCGATACTAACTGAAAAATTGTACACGGGTGCGGGGCGTTTGGAGCGCCCGACCAATGTTGTGTGCAAAAATTCGATATAAACTGCGAAACTGTACATGGGTGCGGGGCGTTCGGAGAGACCGGCTGACGCTGTGTACAGAAATTCGATATAAACTGCAAAATGCACACCGGAGTGGGGCATTCGGATAGACCAGCTGACGCTGAGCGCAGAAATTCAAAATAATCTGAAAAATTGTACACGGGTATGGGGCGTTCAGTGAGACCGGCTGACGCGAAGTGCAAAAATTCGATGTTAACTGAAAAACTGCACGCCGGTGTTACCAGTGCAGAACGTTCGGCCTTTCTCAACTAATCTTGCAAAAGGGAAGCAAGTTGGTTTAAGGTTAGATATAACTAACTCAAGGGCGCCAACGATCATTTGCAAGATCAAGGGAGAGATATGAAACCTGATTATAGAAACTGGGTACCGAAAAGCATGTTGCACTTGCTAGCTTTCTTTGCTTTTCTTTGTTATGCGATTACGTTTCTTCTGCTGTGGTTGCTAGAGCCCGGAACAAAGAGAGTTGTGTGGTCTTCTTTATGTCTCATTGCTGCCGTTTCGCTGACGGTTGTTTGTCTCTGGATGACAAGGATGTACTGCGCGTTTTCCTATGACGGCACTCGCAAGTTGTCCAAGGATGTTGTTGAAGGACTCGCCCGCTATGTTGAAGTCCCGGAGGGTGGATTAGTACTGGATGTTGGTTGCGGCAGCGGGGCGCTGACCATCGCTGTCGCAAAAAGGAACCCAGAGGCGAATGTGATTGGCATTGATCGTTGGGGCAAAGAGTACGGTTCGTACAGCAGAAATCTTTGTGAGAGAAATGCGAAGGCGGAAGGTGTCGATAACGTTGAATTCAGAAAGGGAGACGCCGTTAAGTTGGATTTCCAGGACGAAAGTTTTGATGCGGTAACGAGCAATTACGTTTACCACAACATTAGCGGCATAAACAGACAAGAGCTGCTTTTGGAGACGCTACGTCTCGTGAAAAAAGGCGGCACTTTTGCGATTCACGATATTTTTTCCAAGGGGAAATACGGTGACATGCGGTCTTTTATTAGGAAATTAGGAGATTTTGGTTTCGAAGATGTCCGGCTCATCGATACGACAGACGGGACATTCATGACGAAGAAAGAGGCTGCGAAGTACAGCCTAAAACGTTCGGCGATCTTTTTTGGAAAAAGAAGGGATAGTGCATATGGGGCTATTGAAAAAAATCTTTAACCAGACAAGGAAACCGGAGGGCTTCCTTGGGAAAATGATGCTTAGGGGGATGAACAGCGGGCACGCAAGGATGGCTGATTGGGGTATGTCCTTCCTTGGCGATATCTCGCCTTCGGAGATCGTGGATCTCGGCTGCGGCGGAGGCAGGAATGCTGGCGAATTGCTAAAAATGTATCCGGAGGCGCGCTTGACCGCCATCGATTTTTCACCTCTCTGTGTGGAAATGACGCAGAGATATAACAAGGCCACGGTTGCCGCCGGAAGGTGTGTCGTGCAGGAAGGTGATGTGTCTAATCTTTTGCTGGAAGAAGGTAAATATGACCTTGCGACTGCCTTTGAGACTGTGTATTTCTGGCCCGGGCTCGAGCATTGCTTTGCCGAAGTCGCAAAAGTATTGAAGCCGGGCAGCATCTTTGTGATTGTGAATGAATCGGACGGGGTAGACCCTGCAACGGTGAAGTTTGAGAAAATTGTCGACGGTATGACGTGCTATACGCCAGAGCGCATCGAAGCCGCTCTAAAAGCGACCGGTTTCGAGATCAGCCAAAGCGCTCGCCATCGTTCAAAGCCTTGGATTGCGATTGTCGCAAAGAAAATCTGAATATGCAAAAACTCCTATTAACATGATGAGGGACATTGATGAGCCCGGTAGTTAAAAACTATCGGCGGTGTTTGAGGAATCCCAGATAACTAGATGTACTGAATGGGAATGACCCGGTCATTGTCGCTTATTATCAATAGCCTGTCGTATAGACAAATGATGCCTCCACTCCCTCTCTTTATACCCGGGATTTTTTCTATACTGCTAAAGGCTCTGATATCTCTTTTCTTCGGGTCTGCGTGCTTCTTGATTTCTATCGGATACAGAATTCCGTTCTCTTCAATGAGCAAATCGACCTCCTTCATATCTTTGTCGCGGTAAAAATACAAAGGCGGATCGGCAATTCCTTTGTTGTAGTAAGATTTTATGATTTCTGAAATAACAAAGGTCTCAAAGAAAGCGCCGGCCATCGCTCCGTTTTTTAAAGTGTCCGCTGTAGTCCATTTTGTCAAATAGGCGGCAAGCCCCGTATCTAAAAAATACAATTTAGGCGTCTTGACGGCTCTCTTAGTAATATTGTTGAAGTAGGGTTTAAGGAGATAAACAATATTAGAAGCGACCAAAATAGCCAACCAGCGCTCCGCAGTTGGCTGGCTGATGCCAACATTCCTTGCGAGAGAGGCAAGGTTTACCAGTTGTCCTGTCGATGCAGCGACTGTGGTCATGAACCTGACAAATTTTACCGTATCGCCCACATTCGATAGTTCCCTTACATCTCTTTCCACATAGGTTTGCACGTATGCACTGTAAAAAAGCTGCCAATCATACTCCGGCTTTTCACAGAGTTCCGGCATAGAACCTCTTTGTATGCTCTGCCATACCTCATCGTAGGCAATATCCGTGAGATGCTTTTTTCTCTCGTTAAAAAAGTTTTCGGTGGGAATAAAGGGAACATCAAAACTGACATCAAGTCTTTCCCGCAAAGAATACCCCAACAAAGTAACCAGACCGAGGCGGCCGGCAAGCGACTCACTCACGCCCTTCATCATCTGAAATTGCTGGGAACCGGACATGTAAAAATGTCCTTTTACTCTATCGCGGTCAATGATGATCTTTATTTGTGGAAATAGCTCAGGCGCTTTCTGCACTTCATCGATAAAAACAGGCGGTACATGATCTTTGAAAAAAGTAACACGGTGTTCTTTGGCGCTACTTAATATAATGGGATCATCTAGTGAGACATAATTAATACCGTCCGTAACATGCTTAAGCATTGTGGTCTTTCCCACTTGGCGCGGACCTACAACTAAAACGGCTCCAAACATCTCGGCTAACTTGTTAACAGTGCCCTCTGCATGTCTCGTCCTGTAAAAATGGTTGTTCTTAGTCATTGCTTTGCTCTACGCTCGAATTGTCGGCTAATTTAATATTCGATATTATTATAGCCGACAATTTAAGGGTGTACAAGCAACTATGTGAGGTTTTATCTGTTTTAAGAAATAGCGTTTATGTGATTCACGATGATAAGCTCATTCCTTTGTCTAGCTCTATACCTCAACCGTGCAAAGGATATTACGTTTTTAGTATTCTTTCAGAAATGACTTATACGCAAATTCTTTATCCGCACTATAACTAAAAAGACACACGTGTGTTGAGCTGTTGGCGGGCGAAAAGAGCGGTGCATCTCGCCTTCTTACAAAGGCAATTTCTCTATCGCTACTAGCCGATAGCCCTCTTCCTCGATGGCAAGGCGCAATTGTTCGTCAGTAACTGCTTTGGCGGCGCTGACTTTGACTTTGCCGGCTTCAAGATCGATCTCCGCTTCTAACCCCAGCGTTTGCAACGCTTCTGTGACATGCCTTGCACAGTGTTTGCACATCATGCCCGCCACTGTTAATTCTCGTTCAAAATGATCCATTGCTTGACCTTCACGTTCTTTTCTTTCGATCGCATGTGTTTGTTTCGTTGTCTTGTTTTCAATACGCACAACATCCGGTGTAAAGCCGCACTCCTCTTTATCTGCTACGGTTGTCAGTGGGAGCGCCGGCTTAAAGCGACGCAGGCGCAGGGCATTACTGACGACGAAGAGGGAGCTGAGGCTCATGGCCGCCGCGCCGTACATCGGCGTCAGCGTCAATCCCCAGGCGCTGAATACGCCCGCCGCCAAGGGAATGCCGACGATGTTATAGATAAAGGCCCAGAAGAGATTCTGCTTGATGGTGCGGAGCGTGGCTTTGCTTAAGGCAATGGTGTTCACGGCCGCGCGTATGTCGTTATTGAGCAGGACGACGTCCGATGTCTCCATGGCGATGTCGGTGCCCGCGCCCATGGCCACGCCAACATTTGCCATAGCCAGTGCCGGCGCGTCGTTGATGCCGTCCCCCAGCATCATGACCTTGCGGCCTTTCGCTGTCAGTTCGCGTATCATGTCGGCTTTGTCCGCCGGCAGCACTTCGGCGAAGACTCGATCGATTCCAAGCTCTTTTGCCAAAGGCAGTGCGATGGCCTCGAGATCACCCGTCAAGAGAACTGTTTTCAACCCGTCATTCTTAAACGCCTGAATCGCTTCCCGTGAGCCATCCTTCAGGCTGTCGGCCACGCCGATCACCATGCGCAAGGTACCATCGACGGCGACATAAAGAGGCGTCTGTCCGCAGGCGAGAAGATTATCGACGGCGGCGATCCAAATAGGGGAGATAGCGATTTGTTCTTCTTCGAGATAGCGAGCATTGCCTGCCAAGACGTTTCTGTCTTGAACGACACCGCTGACTCCACGCCCGGGTACTGCGACAAAATCCTCTACGTCTTTCGACGCAAGACCCTTTGACGTTGCCGCCTGCACGACGGCAGAGGCCAAGGGATGTTCGGAGACGGCCTCAACCGACGCGCAAAGAGCGAGCCATTCATGTTCGTCAGCTCCTGTCTCAACGACGAGAGTTGTCACATGCGGCTGACCGCGCGTCAGCGTTCCTGTTTTATCGAGTACGACGGTGTCGATTTTAGCGGCATGTTCAAGAGCTTCTCCTGAACGAAAGAGGATCCCGTGTTTCGCGCCCTGTCCTGTCGCGACCATAATGGCGACGGGCGTCGCCAACCCGAGTGCGCAGGGACACGAAATGACGAGCACTGTGATCGCGTGTCCCAAGGCCTGTTCAAACGCCGTGCCTAGAGCTAGGTGAACGATGAGCGTCACGAGTGCAATGGCGATGACCGTCGGGACGAAAATAGCCGCCACGCGATCGGCCAACTTGGCAATCGGAGCGCGTGAAGAGGAGGCTTCCTCAACCAAGCGAATCATCTGTGCCAAGGTGCTGTCGCTGCCTACCTTATCGGCGCGATAACGGAAGCTGCCCGATTGGTTGATCATGCCGGACAGCACCTGATCGCCCGGCATCTTTTCGACCGGTATCGACTCGCCCGTCACAGCCGCCGTATCGAGGCTGCTGTAACCGCTTATGACGGTGCCGTCGACGGGCAGCTTTTGCCCGGGGCGGATGACGATGATGTCGCCGACGCGAATCTCTTCAAGCGGCAAGAATACGTTTTCTTCGTCACGTTCGACTTCTGCTTCCGGCGGTACAAGTTCCATCAACTCCGCGATCGCGCCGCCTGTTTTCGCTTTCGCTCTACCTTCCAACATGCGGCCCAGAGCAATCAGTGTCAGGATTGTTACTGCCGATTCAAAATAGAGGGAGTGGCGCAGCTCTGCCAGCTGTGCCAGATCGAACCTCGTTACAGCTGCTGCCATCTGATAGAGAACAACGATGCTATAAAGAAATGCCGATCCCGATCCGACCGCAATCAACGCATCCATATTGGGATTGCGTCGCCAGAGCGACATAAAGCCTCGCCTGAAAAGATCGCGATTGAAGTAGATAACGGGCAGAGTCAGAAGCAGCTGCGTCAAAGCGTATTGCAGGCTGTGTCCAACACCGGCAAAAAAACCGGGCAAGGGGAGTCCGATCATCGGCCCCATGGTCAGGTACATGAGCGGCAACGTAAAAACAAGTGAGGGCCAAAAGCGCTTTTTGGCCGCCATATATTCATCCTCACCTAAGCGGGGCGCAGTTTGAGTGCCGGGGGCTTTGAAGCTCTTTCCGGAAGCCGTCTTGACTCCGTCCTTTCCGTTCGTCGCGCCTGTGGCAGTGCCTACAACGCCACTGTCATCCACCCGCTTTTGCTCTGTCAGCGCGGCACCGTAGCCTGCTTTCTCTACCGCCGCAATGACTGCATCTGCTTGAAGAGATGAATCAGGTGTGAGTTCGAGACGCATCTTCTGCGTAAGCGGGTTCACGTCAATGTCAGCGATTCCCGGCAACGGCTGAAGTGCACGTCTGACCGCCGCCGCGCAGGCAGCACAGCTCAAGCCCTCCAATTGAAAGTGCCATTCCTCACCCTTGTTTTTGATGTGTTTCATTTGTGAATCCCGCATAAGCCAGTTTCTTGTTTTATGTCGTTGAAAGATTGTTGTGCGTCTGTCTTTTTGTATTTTACCACCGCTTTCATCAAACACATTTTTTCGTTGTTTAATTTGAAAAATGATCTAGCTTGCCCTTGCATCGGCATATCCCGAGTACGCCATCGATTCTAATCGTGTCATAGCCATCAAGCAGAGCTCCGTTGCCGGTTTTTTTGGCTCTATCGAGCATCAACAAGAGGTTTCCTTCGCCAGTTTTCTTTGGCTCTGCCAAGCATCAACAACAGCCCTCCTAAATTCCATATGTTGCCCACGGAAAAAGCGCCGACCGATATGGCATTGACGATCGCATGGTTGCCGCAGACGACAATCAGGCCTGCAAGCAGTGTGCCGACCGGCATGGAAAATACCCAGCACCAACGGGGATACGGGCTAAAACCTTTGGCAAAGGCTTTTATGTGAGTGAAGACCAGTATCATCCAGAATGCGAAGAGAGCGACATAAAGAGGCAAGGGAAAATAACATGCGAATTTTATAGAAGCTTCAAGGGCAGACTCCGGGCTGGCCGCTGTCATATATTTGTAAAAAAAGGCAGCGGCCAAGGACGACACGTGGACACCGGCGCCGCCAAAAGTTAAAAAGCCCAAAATTCCCACCCTATACAACTTGGCGTATTTCCGGGAATACGGCTTGATAAGTTTATAGACGGCGATGTGGCCAATGCCTGCAATCGGAACACCAACCGATCCCAGAATAGCCGACCAGAATAGCCTGTAGTCTGGGATCGTAAGATACGGAGAAATGAGACCCTCTATCCCGTCAAGGCTTTCATCCCTGACACCCCAGCCTGCGAGAAAGTCGCCGACGAGGATCAATAATGCTCCTGCGATGCCTATCACAAGTAAGCGTCTTATTCGATTCCAATCTATTTTTTCGTAAATTATGAGTTCTTCTTTCGTGATTTCTAGCATATTTTCTTTAGCTCTTTCAAGCGATTTCTAGCCAGACCATAATCTTAAGCGCGAAATAGGGAGAGTGTCTCGTTTCGAGACACTCTCAACCATGAATCAGGTCATTCTGAAGCCAACAGCTGACCAAGCTGCTGACAGGCAGCAAGTCCTTCTTTATCCGGCATCAGATGGCAGATTAGTCCGTCAGCTACCATCTGGATCCCTAGATTCTCACATTCTTCCTGCCATTCCCTCATCCATTCGCCATCGCCCCAATCGTAAGAGCCGAATAGCGCTATTCTTTTGCCGGGCAATTTATCCTTCACGCTGTCAAACATGGGTTCAAACTCACTGTCTTCCAGTTCTTCAGCTCCCATGGCAGGACAGCCGAAAGCGATCGCATGGTAATCGGCAACCAAGTTTGCATTAAAGTCGCTCGCTTGGTACAAGTCGCCATTGCAGGCCTTGGCAATTTCTTCAGCCATTGCCTCCGTGTTACCCGATCCGCTCCAGTAAACTACAGCAATTTTAGACATTTATAAATCCTCCATCATTAATTATTTTTATGTTAAGCAGCTTGAACAAGCTGAAAAACACTCTGTCCTTGTTGTAAGCACGCAAGGCAGTGCTCACGACATCGTTGAAACAAAGCGAAACGCTCTTTTGCCTTATCCGGCTGTGAATAGACCTTCCAATGTCCGCAAAAGACGTAGTTCTTCCCCTTGTTGGTGATAAAACCCTGTACATCCTCAAGGGGGTATCCCAAAAAGAGACCGATCTCGTGTGGGAACTCGCTGCTCTTTTGCAATTTGATCAATAAATGATTGACGTTGGCTTCGTGCCCTTGATCAACCGGATAGCCTAATTGACATAAGAAACAGCGAAACTCTTGCTGAGAGAGCATGGCGTCGATCATCTTAGGCCGATAGACAAAGATCTGAATCGATCCGCTCATCCTATCTATCGTACGGATGCGTATGCCTTTTCCGCGAAGTGACGCATTCAGTGTTTCGAGCGCTCTCAGAAACATCTCTCTGCAAGAAGGTCGGTAGGAAAAGAGGCTCCCCGCCTTATAACCTTGCAATGTCGCCGATGTATGACGTACAAAAATGAATTCGAACATTTTTCTCATGTAGTTACCTGTATAGTGGATTTATCATAGTTAGGTATAGCTAACTCATAAAGTTAGCATAAGCTTACTTCGTGAATTGGTCAAGTCGTTTCTTTCCTAAGAATCAGAAAGAAAAGCGAATTTTTAATCTTGTCAACATGCTTTGAGGGCAACAGCAGAGCTCAACAGCGGAGTGTTTTGCCGGAAAAGAATTCTGTGCTTTACAACCCAATACTCTCGTGGTAATATCGGTTGCAAGGCAGTTAGCTATAGCTAACTGAAGTGATCGTTTCCTGTTATTCAGGAAACGATAAGACGGAGGATACATGCGCCGCTATTACAAAAAGCATATTCTAGGGATTGCCGGTACCTTTTTCTTCATCTTCATAAAAGTTGTCTTTCTCAATCGAGTCAGTATTTTGAAGGGACAACTTATAGATGCCGCTGTCGGAAAGATTGAGATGAGACTAACTGATGCTATCTTCCTTTTTGTCGTCTTTTTGTTCTTTTATTTAGCTGGAAGCTATCTGTTGGGTATTATTCGCTACGCGACCAAGATGAATATTGTGAAAGATTTAAAGGATGATTTTTTAGCCTCTTCGCTGTTGCGTGATAGGGCTGCCATCCGCGAGTTGGACGTATCGAAGGCAGTAAGCAGCTACACAGCCGAAATAAATCTTATCGACCAGTTATATCTCGCGATGGGCGGCAATCTGATCGAGTTTATTGTAAGCATCATCATAACGCTGATCTCCATCGCTCTGCTCGATTGGCGAATGGCGTTAGTCTCTCTTGCCGTTTATGTTTTACCCATCTTTTTTACTCGGGCACAGCAAAACAGACTGACGGAAGCCCAGAAGAAATTTCAGGCAGAAAATGACCGTCATACGGATAGTTTTCTGCAGAAACTGAAGGGTGTAGAAGCCATTAAGAACTACCATATAGAAGGCAAGATATTTGACTTGTTTAACGTGTCTCTGTCTAATTTGGTTAAGGAAGATATTCGCCGCGCGGAGACACGCGCCCGTACGAATGGGATCAGTTCTGTCTTAACTTATGTTTCCCAAGCTATTATTGCAGGTTTTTCGACGTTCTTTGTTTTCAGGGGTGAAATAAGCGCCGGGGACTTTGTCAGTATCTTTGCTCTCAGTTCTGCAATCAGCGGACAGATTTACTGGCTAGCCAGAAGTGTCGAAGCGGTTATTTCGGCACGACCGGCTGTCAAGTCGGTTCTTGATTATATTGACGTTCCGCAAAATCCCTCTGATCCTGTTCCCGTACTGACGGTTCAAGATTCTTCGCTCGCTCTCCAGATCGACGGTTTATGCCTGAATTATGGTGATCGAAATATTCTTGAAGATCTAAACCTTGAAGTCAGGAAAGGGGAAAAGATTCTTATTCTCGGTGCGAGCGGTAGCGGCAAAAGCAGTCTGATGTCTCTTATCGCCGGCTACCTTCGACCTGACAGGGGCGATATTTACCTAGCTGAGGAGGACCGCGCCAACCTGATAAGCATGGTGGAACAGGATGCTTTTATCTTCAGCGGTACGTTGGAGGATAATCTCTTTTGTGAAGATACGGCAGATGAGGCTAAGGTAGCAGAACTGCTGCGAAACCTTGGTCTTGCCACGCTACGGGAGAAGGGACATGACGTAGCTGAGCGTGGCCGCAATCTATCTGGCGGTGAGCGCAAGCGATTGTCGCTGGCTCGCGGTTTTCTACGTAACAGCGAGATCCTCATCTTAGATGAGCCGCTTGCTAACGTGGATGCAGAAAACATTGAACGCATTGAAGACCTTATCTTGGGTATACGGGATAGAACGGTCATCCTCATTAGTCATCAAGTCTCAGATCGTCTGTATGGCGGTGTGGACACGGTGTACGAGTTGGATAACAGCAGGCTTCAGTGCTTGAAGCGCAGCGAGCTTGACCTTTGTCAACGTAGTATTGGGAAGACGGTTCAGCCTGCAGTACAGACAGATCATTTATGTGATGTGGGGTGCGTATGAAACAGAAGACTAAGGGCTTGACCTTCGCTACCTTGATCCTTGAGCAGAAATACCTCTTTCTTCTTGCCCTCGTGCTGATCTTTATATCGGAGGGGGCTATTCACCTCTTCCAGATCGTCAAGGGCAGGCTGGTAGAACTGGCTGTCGCCGGCAGTACGTCCGCCCTAGGTCAGGAGGTTGCCAAATTCATAGCGCTGGTTCTCATCATCCCATTTACTTTCTATCTCTATTCAAAGGTTTATTTGCGCATCAGCGCGTATTGTCTGCGCCGCCTCAGGCAAGCCATCTTTGACAGCATGCTTAAGCGGCCCTATGCGCAGTTCATCCGACACAGCGAGGGCAGGTATCTCAATGCCTATACAAGCCAAATCAATACATTAGAAGGCTCCTATTTTCAGGGGATCTTCGGTTTTTTACAAATAGTGGGCACGAGCATACCTGGGTTATTTCTTATATACGCCATATATCCGCCCTTGCTCGTCGTCAGCCTGATCGGCATGGCATTAGCCGTTACTTTGCCGGAACTCCTAAAAAAGAGGATTGTCAGATTAGAAAAACAGGCCATTGCAGCCGACGAGAGCAATCTCTCCATATTCAATGAAATCCTGAACGGACTTGAAACGATTGCAAACTTCGCCAAAGAAAAGCTCTTTATCGGTCGTTTCCGCCGGAGTACCGCTGTATATACGCAGGGCCGAAAGAAGTGGCATCGCTCGATGGCAGCCAGCTTTCACATAGCCCAGCTCCTACTCAACGTTTACAGCATCGTTGCTCTCCTGTTTGTCGCGACCGTCGTATCTGATGGCAGCTTAGGCATTGGGGATTACATTGCTGTCTTGGGTATACTGTTCAACTTTACGGATAACTTGCCTTATACAATCAACTACCTGCAGCGCTTCAAAGCAGCTCAGGAAAATCTGAACTACATAAACGAAACGATCGCCTACGAAGAGTTGCCGACCGTCCAAGATGCTGTCAACCTCAAGCAGGTAGAAGACATTTCCTTTGACAATATTTCTTTCACATATCCCGACAGTGAAAAGCCGATTCTGGAAGATTTTTCTCTAAAAATAAGTGAGCGCGGCATAACGCAAATTCAGGGTGAGAGCGGTCGCGGCAAGTCAACACTCCTCAGTCTGCTTTGTGCCTACCACCCCGTGGATGAGGGCAATATTTATCTGTCTGGCATAGCTCTTGATCATGTTGCCAATCTCAATGATCTTGTAACGATCATGCGACAAGACAGTATCTTCTTCGACGGAAGCTTGGCCGATAATCTCAGCATGTACCATCCAGTAAGTGATGAAAAACTTATGGACGGCCTTCGCCGGCTTGGCCTCGACCACTTGGCGGATCCCGAAATTCTGCACGCGCCGATCAGCCAGTACTCAGGCGGCGAGGCAAGGAGGCTTATGGTTCTGCGCGCCCTCCTGAGGGGATCTGAGATCATCATATTGGATGAGCCGTTGGCCAATCTGGATCCGGAGTCGATCCGTCTCTTAGGGGAAGTCTTGGCCAAACAGAAGGATCGATTCCTGCTTTTGATCACCCACCAACCCGTTAGCATACCGACACAGCTCAGCGTAACGCTGTGACAAGGTGTCCCTGCAAACTGGCGTTAGCACGTGTGGTTGGAAATGTAAATGGCAGGGGGAAACTTTCGCCTTTATAGCGCACAGCGCACAGCATGAAAACGATTTGGGGAACCTATGTTGTCTTATCGAAGGAGGGAAAACTGATCTTTGTCGTTATTCTTTAAAACGCTCTAAAAACGCAGCGGGTGTCATGATCTCCGGGTGGTCTATTTCCACTCCGGCAAAATCCTTGTCACCTGTAATCAAAATATCCACGTCCTCCATGATCGCAGAGTAGAGAACAGGGTAATCCTTTTCATCGCGGATTTCAAACAATCCTTTCTCAGGGAATTCGGGAGTTCTCACAAAAGTATATCTTGCTTTCAATAGAAATCTGTCAAGGGCCACTTGTCGGGACGGAAACTTTCGCCGTACGACTTCCTTTAATTCATCCAGCACATACGATGCAATATACAGCTCATGGTTTGCATCTATTAGCTCAATGAGCTTGTTCATGTTTTGACTTGGGAACATGATTGCTGAAGCAAGGACATTAGTGTCAAGCATTACTCGCATGAATCTGCACTAGCTCTTTCACGGCGGAGGTTCTTAAGATACTCGATCAATCCCTCTTCACTGACAAATCCCGCTTCCTGCGCTGCGCCAGCAAAAGCGTCCTGCACTTCTTTAAGCGCAGTCATTGTAGCGTTAATCATCGTCATACTTCCGTTTTGTTCAACGAACATTACCTTGTCGCCCGCGCGAATATTGAGCTTTTTTCGTACGTCAACAGGAATAGTGATCTGTCCCTTAGCGGATACTTTTGCTAAATCCATCGCAGCACACCAAACTTTCCTTACATACTTTACTTTCTTTACCAAAATTATATCTGAAACAAACAAAAATATCAACAGAAAAATTTTCATAAGCTCGTAATAATTTGATATTCGGGGTTCTCATGCAAAGGCGGTGAAAAGAACCTCCGCTAGGGAAATATAGCCAATGGTGAGCCTCAAAAGATCATGACTCTACCTAAAAAAATATCTGTAACATTTGTACTATGTTCCGTCTGGACACAGATGCCTTTTCATTATATACTAAGTTAGCCAATGCTAACTTAACTAGGCGCCTCACATCCGCATCCTCTTGACTCCTTGTTGATGCGGTGTGAGGTGCTGAACGTATACGGAGATTCATTGCTTAGAGAGGGAAGCATTCATGATTCAATCGAAATCACGGAATCGTGTTTTTGCTAATATCTTCTACTATCTTCGCATCTGATTTCGAACATTTCCTGCCGGGATTATCTTTATCCTGACATCTGTTCCTTTGACGATTCTTTCTATCTATTACCAGATCCGAATTCCGCAACTTCTGATAAGAGGTATAGAAAGGGGAGATTCGGTTCAAGCGACGTTACTTGCCATCTTGTACGCTTTTCTTATCATGACGGTTTGCAAAATGTTGATGGAAATCTGCCGAACGAAACTTATGACGCGCGGTTCTCGGCCGATGATGTGGCTCTATTCTGTTCCTGTGCACGACAAAATCTTCTCGATGCCCTATCAGAAGCTCATCAGTGCCGATGTTCAGAATCAGATTGTCAAGCTGGAGGCCATAGCGACGCGCGGAGGAGACGGCGGTCCAATCCACTTTTTCGCTGTTAACTTCTCCGGCTTCTTGATTGCTGTGACGGGGATGGCCGTGTTTACCATGAACATTATCCACATCAACCCTTGGCTGCTCTTTGCCATGCTGCTTTCTACCGTTCTGCATCTTGTCTACGGTATCTATGCTGGAAAGTATACTGAACGGAATATGCGTGAGCGCAGCGATTCGGAGAAAAAGGAACGCTACATCATCAGGACTGTGGAGGACAGGCACTACGCCAAAGACATTCGACTCTTTCAATTGTTAACACATCTGAAAAGGCTTTTCCGTGTCTATCACGAGCAACACGCCGTCTATTTGAAAAAGGAGTCCAATGTACAGTCCGGCTCCGTGTTGATCAGCGCGTTGGCTGTCTTCGTTCGAGATGTTCTGGCTTACGTTTACCTCACGCACCAACTCCTTTCCGGTGTTCTGCTCGTGTCGGAGTTTGTCTATCTCGCCGCTTTGGTGACGCAGTTTTCCGCATGGATGAACCACATCGTACAAAACGCCAACGATCTCATCATCTTTAGCGCGCAGATGGAACAATTCAGAGAGTTTATTGAGATGGAGACGGAGGAAGAAGAAGGAACGCTGACGGCGGAAGTCGTATCGACTCAGCCTGAAATCGTGTTCGACAATGTGAGTTACCAGTATCCGGAAAGCGACAAGCTGATTTTCTCCGACTTTAATTTGAGAATCGCCCCCGGCGAAAAACTCGCCCTCGTAGGCATCAACGGCGCAGGAAAAACGACGCTGATGCATTTGCTCATGGGGCTCTTAACGCCCAGTCACGGACGCATCCTAATTGACGGAAAAGACAGCCGAGATTTTTCCAAGGAGGAGTATTATCGGTTGTTTTCTCCCGTGTTTCAGGATATTACGGTCTTCCCTGAACCGATCGCCGCCAACATAGCCGGCAGCTCCTGTGTCGATGAAGAAAAACTCTATCGCGTCATCAAAACGGCTGGCTTTGCTGATTTCGTCGATAATTTGCCTGACAAGGCACAGACTAGACTCGTGCGTGACAGCGCAGAGTCGGCGATTGACTTGTCAGGCGGACTGAACCAACGCATGTTGCTGGCGCGCGCTCTCTACAAAGATGCCCCCATCAACATCCTCGATGAGCCGACAGCGGCGCTCGACCCGCTGGCGGAGAGCCGGATGTACGAAGAATACGACACGATGAGTCAAGGCAAAACATCGATTTTCATCTCGCACCGACTGGCATCGACACGCTTTTGCGACCGCATCATCTTTCTTGAAGACGGAGAAATCCTTGAAGAGGGTACACATCAAGAACTGATGGATAAGAAAGGCGGCGTACTTCACCATGTACGAGGCGCAGAGCGCCTACTACCAAGAAGATGCGTGCGAGGAATACGAGTTCATGCCGTTCTCTGAGCCGCAGACTACCCTGCAGTCGGGAGGAATCGTGTAATGAAAATTAAACTTAAACGGTTCGTATCTATTCTGCGTTACATGCATCAACTGGAGCCGAGAGTGCTCTTTGGCGGCATCGCCGCATCTGTCTTGGAGGCCATGAAGCCTTTTGTGGCGATGATCATTTCTAAGATTCTGATCGAAGCAGTGCTTATTAAGACAGATTACTCCGTACTGTTGCGACAGATTCTCCTATTGCTCACAGGATACTTTTTTCTCTCTGTGCTCGGGGGCTTTTTCGATAAGTGCAACGCTTACTATTTCAGTAAATTCCAGCGTAAGCACGAAATGCGCAAAGCCGACCACCTGCTGAACATCCCTTACGCGTGGACCGAAAACGACGACATGCAGCAACGCATGGCGGAACTCGCCATGTTGGAAAGGAAAAATGTCTTCGGCTTCGGATCTCAGAACACGCACATCCGACAAGCCAGCGGGGCTTTAGTCGGACTCGTACTGGCGATGGTGCTCGCTGTCGATATTTTCACTAGGGGCGTATCGCTCGGCGGAATGCCGGCATGGACATTGGACGTAGGATTTGCTGTTGTCTTTGTCGCGCTGTTTTCACTGACGCTAAAAATCGTGGCATGGATCAACACTCAGTATGGCAAGGCAATCGGTCATGAGTCAGCTCCCCTGTCGCGCCACATCAAAGCGTACGATAAGCTCATCTACCAATACAGGAGCGGCAAAGATGTCCGCCTGTTCAGCAAGGAGCTGGCAAAGGAGTATACGGGCGTCTACCGCGACTATATGGAAAAAATATTCACCCTGCTCTCTGATCTCTTCACCAAGAACATCACGATCGAGACCTTTATGGCGGCACTATCGAACGGCGTTATTTATTTCTTCGTCGCCATCAAAGCGCTCAAAGGCGGTATTCGCGTCAGCGAGATCGTTCTCTTTATTGGTGCTTTCACACAGCTGACGTATCATGCCATAGAGCTGATCGATTCCATCAGTATGTTACGCTCCACCGATCTGTACCGCGAGAAATTGCTGGCTTATTACGCACTGGGCAAAAATGATGCGTCCACCTCCGTCTCCGTTTCTGCCTCAACGTCCGCCTCAGTGTTCAGATCTGCTTCCGCATCCTCTTCCGACCATGAGAGCAGCCGTCTGTCGAGCAAAAGTTGCGACTCAAGTAAAATCTTCGAATTGCGAGCGACGACGGAAGCTCTTACGTGCCAGATGAGGGGGCTCAGCTTCCAGTATCCGGGATCAGACAAAACTGTTTTAAAGGAGATCTCTTTTGACATAACACCGGGAGAAAAGCTCGCCATCGTGGGCGAGAACGGCTCCGGCAAGAGTACGCTGATTAAACTCTTGGTAGGGCTTTATCACGAGTATGACGGCGACATTATGCTGGGCGGTCATAACGCTCATGACGTGCCCGATGAAGTCATTGGTGAACTTTTCTCGCCTGTCTTTCAGGATTTCAGGCTCTTAGCGCTCACGTTGAGAGACAACGTGACGTGTTTTAGGGATATTCCCGATACACGAACGAAAGAGATTCTGGATCGTGTTGGGATGAAGGAGTTTTACAATGCTCATGGGCTCGATGTGTTTTTGACACGGAGCTTTGAGGGTTCGGGTGTTGAGGTGTCAGGAGGAGAAGCGCAGAAGATCGCCATGGCAAGGGCTATGTTGAAAGGGGCACCCATCTTCGTGTTGGACGAACCGACGGCTGCTTTAGATCCCATCGCCGAGCGCGAAATCTATGAAAAGTTCAACGAGATCATTGAAGGCAAGACGGCAGTGTTCATCTCTCATCGGCTTTCTTCCTGTAAGTTCTGTGACCGCATATTCGTCTTAGATAAAGGCGAGCTGGTACAAGCCGGAACTCACGATGAACTGTTACTGGACAATGACGGCAAGTACAGCGAACTGTGGAATGCCCAGGCGCGCCATTATGCCGAAACATCTGTGTTCGGATAACGATCGAAGAATTGAGCGCAGGCAGGTCATTTGAAGGCGTGTGGAGAGAACGAAGAGAATCTTGACGTGCCTTACTCCCTCGATCAACAAGGCCGTTTGACCGTTTGAGGTTGCCTTCCATTCCAGCAGCTTGGCGTATACTTTCCTTCTAAACATTTGCCTCTCCTCGCAGACGCTCTTAAATCTTCATGTGTTCCATACTGCAAATACGCATTATAAATCAAGTAAAATTTTTCAAATACGCACTTTAAGTCGTGAGATATCTTGCAAATACGCACTTAACTGCAATTTTATGGGTGCGTAGCAGGTTTGGTATTGATTTGCTTGTCAACAAAAAAGATGTAATTCTCAAATAACAACTAATTTTTCGGGTATAAAAAAGCCTGAAATGCCTGGCATGACGACGTTTCAGGACAAATTGCAGTGGTTAGAAGTATAAGGAACAGGTGAGTTCTTCTTCTGCATATTTTAGCGGCAGTTTTGTCAATCCCGGCATCACTATGTCCACATCATATTTTTGTATGATCTGCGGGAACAACCATGCGACGAATTTATAGACTTTTTTGCCGAAAAACGGGTATCCCAATACATTAATTTGTCAAATATACTAAAAACTGAACAATGTAATCTGTACATCCCCATGATCGGTATCATCCTTTGGGAACAGAGCCGGTGGCGGAGAAGCACCCGATGATCCCTAGTAGACGCGGTACAACGATTGCTTTTAAGAAAGGTGGATCTTCAATGAATAAGATGAAAAAAATATGTTCCTTGTTGCTCTTTGTCGTATTGCTGCTGAGTGTGCTTGCTCAGCCCGTGCTGGCCGAAAAACCCGGTGATGAGTGCGTCATTGTGGTTCCTTTTAAAGCCCCTGACGATATCAAGCATCTGTACATTGTCGGCGTGAACTATTCGCTGTCATCGGGGCTTACTTTTGTATCCGCTTCCAGTGATGGATCATTGATCATAATCCCCGAAATGAGCGAACCCGGTTTCTTCATGGGTATTGCTCCGAATCAGGGAGAAGCCGCGTATCAAACAGGCCTTACCCAAGGCGAGTTGAAAATCAGAGTTAAGATTAATGACAATGCCACCAACAGAGAAACAGTCAACGTGACCAACATTGAGGGCGGTGCGTTTGTAGACGAGGTATGGCAAGGCAGCGTAGGCACTCCCAAGGAGCACGTGATTTCCGTAGATGTGTCCATGCGTGGCGAGCCGGGAGACCCGGAAGTTACCGAGACAGTACCGGAGGACGGGGAAGGAGCCGAGACAATACAACCGGACGCCGAGGCTCGAAAAGCCGCCAAGACAGTGCAACCCGGCGATTTGTTGTCCATCGATATTCCGTTTGACGCTAACGAGCCCATGCATATAGTCTCGATGCACTATAGGATGACGCCCGGCCTCTCTTTTGTGTCTGCCGCCAGTTTCGATAATACACAACTGCTATTATATGAGGTAACTGATAAATACCTCCATGCACTATCAGGCACTGCTCAAGGCATCACCTCCGGCTACGTAAGGGTCAATGTAAAGGTCAATAGCGATGCTGCCGGCGAACAAGTGTTCTCCGCATACGATATTGTTGGTTATGACCTTAATGACGGCAAGGAATTTTGGCTGTGCGATCACAAGGAGTGGGTATTCAACGTTGCCGCGCCCAAGCGCGGCGTGTCGGGAGAGCAGGAAGCCGCCGAGGACACTGCCGCCACCGAGACCGAGGCGAAGCAGAGTTTTCCGAAAACGGGCGAGAGTAGCGGGTATTATCCATGGTTATCGTTACTGCTCATATCCGCAGGCGGCTTATTCTTACTTGCCCGCAGGAGAAAGATATCGCAACAGAGAGACTAGATAAGAACTGTACTGCTGTGCTGTATTACAAGCAAAATGTAAGGGGAGCCGTTACCTTTTGGCTCCTCTTTTCAATAGGCACGCCTCCTGTTCTTCATTTCTTTCAATCTCCTGAATTTCTCATTTATATGTAGTTACATTGCCTCGAATTCTGTGCTGGTTTTAACTTGCGTGCTTAATGCCTTCAATGCTGTAACAACCATTTTTTCTCGAATACTATCTTCTGTATCTTCATTTGACGAAGGTGATCCAATTAGGTGCGGAATAGCAATAGTAGGTACAATACGATTGCCCCGACTGATTGACTTATTGTTGTGATCGTGGCCATATGTACAACGGGTATTCCGTAGCGCTCAATCTCTTTAACCATTGTTGCACCGCAACGAGCAGATGTCCTAGCAGGACATTGCTATGATTGTAAAATAATTTTTAGACTCTTTACTATCACTAAAGCGGCAATGGATTTTGAAAGACCTGACTGCAAAATCCACAATAGTTCTGATGTTTTGCTCATATTGCCGGTTCTGGCAACAACGCATAGGTGCTGATTTTAGACATAAAAAACCCTGAAACGCCTGGTATGACGACGTTTCAGGACAAATTGTGGCGGAGAAGGAGGGCTTTTATTCGGTTGATAGCGCAGTTACTCGATCATTACTCGAAACTACTCGAAAGGCGGATACGAAAGCTGAACCCCGTTCTGTAGGCGCATTTGAAGCTATATTCTTCCCTTCGTCTTTTCACCTTACTGCAAAGCTACTGTAAACTACTGTAAAGTTACCGTTTAGTTGAAAACCACTATAAAAACCCCAACAACCCCCTAGTTTCTCTTCTCCTGCAAGAACAATCGGGGAAGCGAATAGGGGCTACCTACTATGGCGTGTTTGAAGCAATAATCCTCACTCAGTTTTTCAGTTTACTGCACACTTACTCAACACTTACTCAACACTTACTCAACACTTACTCAACACTTACTCGATAGAGCGAAATCGCCATCTATGCTAAGGTATAGTACTGAGTGGGGTCATACGTGTTGCTCCCATGCCATACGATCAATGCTCGACTTTCTAATTTTTTTAATCTTTTTGTGACCGTGGTCATGCTTTTTCGTCCCGTGATATTCATCGCCTGTTTCGGAGTAATGCGACCATTCATTTGCAAGTACTGCAGGATAGTTTTTTCGTCTTCATTCAATTTGCTGAAAAAGTCCGGTGTTAATCTTTTCTTAAGAGAATCTGTAATCCTAACCTGTCGATTCAAAATATTATTCTCCAACATTAAAAGTACCTGATGACCCGGTTCCGAATAGATCGGATCTTTTAAAAACATGCTCTGCATTTCAGAATAAATACGCTTGACACCCTCGTTCATTTCCTTAACCCAACCAAATTCAGACAGAACTCTCGCAATCTTAGGATTTCTTGAGTAACGAGTATGCATGATGTTCTCAACCGTCACGATGTTGGGCAAAAGACCAGGGCTATAAATCTCAACCCGATCGTCAAACATGATAAATTTGATATGCTCACCGTTCATTGAATAGTTGCGGTGCGTTAGAGCATTTACAATACCCTCAAACCACGCAAATTCCGGATACTCCGGCATTCTCTCAAAAATGCCTTCGCTGTTGAGATATTGAAATTCTCGCAACTGAGTATTGATGAAGCTTCTTGCTTCTACAATAATTTTCGGTATTGCACTGTCAAAAGTCTGCTCTTTAACAATATTAAGTCTTGTACCCGTCTCAGCGAACATCCCTTCATAGCGGATAAAGCGAAGTCTGGCCTGTGGTAGATATTTAGTCGGATTGTTCCCAAAGAGAAGAATCCCGGCAGTCGTCAACTTGCCATCAACAAGCATTCCTCTGGCTTCAAGTATTTCATGAACGGGTTTGTTCGGTAGTCCCATATGCTCACGGTAGAGATTCATTACTTCTTCGTCGACATCATTCAGGGAAGAACGATCGACAACTTCATCTTCAAAATATCGCTGTCCTTTGTCGTAGAGAAGTTGTGTGCGTTGTTCATAATTCAGCTTGACACTTTCACCTGCTTGGCGCAAATAGACTTCGCGATCAAAAGATTGAATCACTTTATTATGAGATGCTGCTACTTCCAGCAAAAGTACAACATCCTTTTCGCCCTTTTCATTTGTGACAGCAATCTCAGAGGCTTGAAAGGTAATAGACGTTTCTAAAAGTCGCTTGATGGCAACGGTCTTAAACTCATCTGCTTGGTGAGCACCCTTTCCCCTAAAACCAGTTATGCGTCCGTCGTTCTCGATACCGATGACTAGAGTCCCGCCGCTTGCATTCGCAAAAGCAACGAGGTGTCGAACAATATCATCAGGCTTGATCCGTGCACTTTTACGGTCAAAGAATTGATTTTCTTTTGCGGTTTGAAAATATTCAATTGTATCAGGAACAAGCTCTTGAATCATTTCCTTATCCTTCCCTCTGGCGCTTATACAAAGGATCCATTGTTGAATGAAATGTACTGAACTTCTTGATCCAATTTTACGTTATTGCTTAACAAAAACCAACCGAAAGTGATTAGTCTGCAAGAGCGTTCAAATCGGGTATCAAACTACGCTTAATTCCAATTTTACGAAGTACGAAGTCGCATTTATGCAGAATTCGATTCGTTTGATACCATTATTCCGAAAAAACAACGCCGTCGTCTGTCCACCAGAGAAGGACATTACTGCTTTATGCAGTTATACATCATTGGAAGATGATGAAAAGAAAGATGAAAATCCTCAATGCTAATAAGAGTATCTCTCGTAGGTTACATGCTACCCTTTAGTGTATTCATTTTCTATTGGTAGAGGTTGACACACATTAGCATCAACGTAAAACCTGAACAAAGCACAAAACAGCCCTGAGAGGCGGAAGACAACTCGTATTTATCGATGTGTTTTGGATGCTTTACAATTTCTTAACGGTAGAAGTATCATGAAATAGCCAGTGAGTTCCGAGCGGATTTGTTCAGTCATGTCATTGGGGAGGGATTTCACCTATGAAAAAATATACTTCAAGATTTTTCGCCATAGCTCTTTGCTTTCTCTTTGTTTTTATTTCTGGTTGCGGTCATTCACGTGAGGTTAACATCTACAGAAAATCTGCGCACGCCTTCCATGAAGATGGTTGGTTTTATGTTTTTACTCGAGAAGGACTTATTGATGAAGACGCAGACGACAGTCATCTGCAAAAATATATTTTCCGAGGTATCAACTTGCGCTATCGATTTGATGATGACTACATTGAAGTTGTTCAACAACAGGCGAAAGATAAGGTAATAACGCAACGCATTGCACCCGGCATTCTATTGTTGGGTGCAGGAGCTGAAGAAGAAAAACATGACATGGAAATAATCTACTCAATTCTTGAAGAAGCACGAAACAAGGGGGATGCATACCTGCTTGGATTAGATCCCGCAGACTATCACTTTGACACGATTGACAAGGAGACATTTTTCCAGCTCATGAGAGAAGCTCTGAGCAAAGAGCCGAAAAAGCAAGGTCCTCACGACTCATACTGGGATGTACCTGAATATGCCATGTTATGTGAGCCTCATTATCTCAACGGCTATAAATTCCAGATTGGTTTTGTCAATGAAATGGCAACAGTCGATGGTCTTTATATCGATGTGCTGTATGAGACTGGAGATGGGTACAAGGACTACGTGCAACTTTCAGATCTTGTGGAAACAAACAAGACGACGACAGAACAAAGTCAGGCGTTTAAGGAGATTCAGGAGATTGTAGAGGGTGTTAAGAAGAACGATAGTTTTATATATGGTGCAAATGATTACAAAGACAAGATTATTGCTGATATCGACTTCTCGCGCCTGTATTCGTTTTTAAATGATCTTCACAACGTAAAGTTAGAGCGATACAGTGATGGAGTACCAGTTACTCTTAACTAGATGACGATGTAAAGCCCTGCTATTTCAGATAGATTGATTTGGAACCCTGCTATAGAAGCAAGTGAAAGGGAAGTGACAGAGATGATCTCTTGCCGCCAAATAAGAAAAACATTTGGTCAGCAAGTCGTTCTTGATGATTTCTCATTTGATTTCAATTCAGTCGGCTTTTATTTGTTATTGGGCGAAAGTGGTAGCGGAAAAACGACCTTTCTCAACATTCTCGCCGGACTTTTACCGTTTGATGAAGGGCGTATTACGATAGGGAAAGATGAATTCACCGAAATTGTGGATACGTCTGTCCTCGATTATGAGATCGATTATTTAACACAAGACGCCTTTTTTGTTGATTTTCTCTCTGTTATGGATAATATGCGTCTGATTTCATCAGACGACGGTGAGATTACTGATACGCTCGCTCAATTTGGATTGGGCGACAAGATAGAGCAAATGCCGACAACTTTGTCCGGAGGCGAAAAGCAGCGTCTTGCGATCGTGCGCACCATCATTCGGGGCAAAAGGGTACTCTTACTTGACGAACCTACTGCGGCACTCGATAGCGACAACAAGAACGACGTTTTCAAGTTATTGTCTTCTTTGAAACGTGATGTTTTGATCATCTGCGCTTCCCATGACCCGGCAGCTGAAAATTATGCCGATGAAGTTATCCGTTTTGGGAAGGAGGCAGGTACGGAAGACAGCTCAGCCTCTGAAGACTTATCTAAACCGATCGCCCTTTCTTCATCTAAGTCATCGCATGTCAATCAGAAGCTAGAAGGTTGTCGTGGCACGTCCTGCTCGAAAAGAACGTCGGGAAAATCTTCAGAAAAAAGTGGCTGTAGAAAAATTGACCCCTTTCTAAAGAGATGGTTGTCAGCGGGTAGTAGAGACCGCACAGCGATCTTTCTCTTTACGTTCTTTTTGTCGTTGGCGCTGGTGCTTTGTTTCCTTGCCGACTTTCCTGAACACAAATTGGATATTTCCATCAAAAACCTCTATCGAACGAATGCGCTTATCGTTGACACGCATTACAAGCACAAATGGAGCGATCTTGAACTTCTTGAGGATACTATAAGAGAGATTGTCCTAGACTATCGCCCGCCATTAATGCAGGCTAACCTTTCGCAGGATGACGACCCCAATACAGTCACCGATGAGTTCCATGAGAACCTTGACTATGAGGGGCTTTTATATGTGTTACCGTTCGACCAAGAAAACTTCAAGCTCTTGGACTCGATCAAGTTTGGGAGCTATTTTACGGATGAGAGACAGGTCATTCTTTCGTCTGAAATGGCGTCAGCTTTGAGTCCTGAGGCTCCGGAAAAGCTGATCGGAGATCACCTGAAAAAAACCATCTACGGTCTTGGCACCGTCGAGCTTGAAATTGTCGGTATCTTTGATAAACTTAACCGTTTTGAACGGGAGTATATGCGGATATTTGAAGCTTATGCGGCCAGAAATTATATTGAGGAGAACTATAGTGATCTCTTTTTTGTTAATGCCAAGATTACGAGTCACTTTGAAGATGACGAACGTTTCTTTAGTGGAGAACAACGCCGATATTTTCTGTTCTTTGAATCCTACCATGATGTTAAGGCGTATGCTGACCTCTGCGCGGAAAGGTTTACGGATCATAACAAGAAATTCACTGACATAGGGCAGGAAATCTATATCAGGCAGCTGGGGATATTCTGGACATTCTTCTATGTTATGATCCCTCTCGCCGTCTTTATGATCATTTTTTCTACCCTGCTATACGTCATGCTTAAGCGAACAGAGTTCGTGCATAGCAGTCGCTTCATAGCAGTCTTTGAATACTCAGGATATTCAAAGACTCTCGTCTTGCGCCGACTGACACGACTACACATCATTGAGCTGCTCAAGACACTGGTTCTTTCTCTCGCCTTTGCGTTTCTGCTCACCGGACTTTTCAATTTTGCAAATAAGCAGCTAGCTCTCGTCAGTTTCCAAGTTTTTACCTATAACGGCCGAATAATTATCCCGTTGTTGCTCATGTTCCTGATAATATCAATACTTGCGGTGAAGATTCTATTCCAACGAGTCAAAATGCTGTCATGGTACGATCACCTCGTGCGCACACGCGATCTCTTGTAAGGTGACGGTAATGAAGATTAGGCTAGATCAAGTTACTAAATCATATCAGTCTGATGTAATCAAAGACTTATCGTATACTTTTGAGTCTGGCAAGTTATATGTCATCAAAGGTGTCAGTGGGAGCGGGAAGACGACGTTGCTCAATATGATAGGCGGGATTGATACTGATTTCACGGGTTCAATCACTCCTGACACAGATGAGCCATTAAGTGCAATTCGCAGCTATGTTTTCCAAAGCAGCCTTCTGCTCTCCCGTGTGACCATATTGGAAAACCTCTTTCTCATTAAAGCTGATTACGATGAGCTCACACGTCTTTGCGAACTTTTCGGCATCACGCCATTGCTTGACAAATACCCTGAGCAAATTTCCGGCGGGGAACGACAGCGCGTAGCTATTGTGAGGGCTTTATTGCTGTCTCCAAAACTATTTCTCGCTGATGAGCCGACGGCATCGCTAGACGGCACTAATTCGGTGCAAATTGCAAAGACAATTGCAGGATTAAAGGACTTCGGTCAGATTGTGATCGTAGCGACCCACGAACCTTATTTCGATAGTTATGCAGATGAGATTATCCACTTAAAGGATGGAAAGATTGATTGCGTCGAAAAACTCGACGGTACGGAAGCTCTAGACCGAAATATCATTGCGAGTGTATCTGATGTTGAGGGAAGGTGCGCAAGTCAAGCACCCGCTAATGGAACCAGCGCTCTTTCCAGTGTGGATGATAATGCAAGGGAATGCCTGAGTTTAGGTAAGAGGCGGAGCCATGAGCCTGATGAACGGCGTCGATATAATTACTTAAAATTTACACTAAAGCGCCATCCCGGCCTATTGAACTTTCCTCGTCTGATGCCATTGGCATTAGTCTTTTTGCTTGTGTTGCTTGTCTCAACAGTGCAAAATAGCTTTAAGAGTGAATTTATGCGCCATATCCAGAGCGATTATCCGATGGATTTCTTTGTGCTCCAGCCGAATCAGATTGAAGATTATCTCTTCAAAGACAGAGTGAAAATATATGATCATTACACTGCTGTTGAAAATGATGTCTACGCATACTATCTGCTCGCTGAGAAAGACAGCGTCTTTTGTCTGCCGAATATGATCGAGACAGGCGGCTTTCCAAAAACAGAGCGTGAAATACTGGTAAGTGAAAGTTTCCTGATTCATTATTTCCACGATGAGACTTCCGATAACGTGGATGCGCTCATCGGGCGTACTGTCGTATACAAAGGATTAAAGTTAGTCATCAGCGGCGTCACGGCTTCTTTCGAGGAAGAGGCTTCGCGTAAACATTTATCTGCTGATCTATATTATCGGAACGACCTGTTTAGGAGAGGTGAGACGCATGACAAAGTGATCTTTGTCCCATATGAAACGCTTGAAATGATCGGTAAAAAAGAGGAAGTGCACGACGGATGGAAGATGTGCGTACTAGACGGTTTGTCTGAGGACGAATCGGCGCTTGAAGCGCTTCAAGTTGTTCAAGGCGGTCCTTTTCCCAATCAGTTTTATGCAGAAATCCAAGAGCTTCAGGATACAATCAATGCCGTCTCGGGTATTTTTGCTTTCGTCTTGTTGGTGGTGTTCTCCCTATCTTGCATATTCCTTGTCTCCATTATCCGCACGGAGCTATTTTACCGAAGAAAGGAAATTGGCTTTCTACAGATTTTCGGCTTAGAACAAAAACGTATTAAGCGCCTACTGTCTGCAGAATATCGACTAAAAATCTTTGCTTCGCTCTCTATTGCACTTCTATTTTACATAGCAGCGGTCATCGTCTACCGGATTGTCGCCGGAGCCTTTATCATCTTTCATCCAATCTTCACGCCGATTGTGATCGTTGTGCTTCTCGCCATCTATTTAAAGGCGGTATACAAGTCAATACGTAATTTTTTGAAGCAAAGCATTTTGTCTCTTATCGTCTAAAATCCCACTGAAACTTGAAAATCTAAACCGCCTTGTGGTGCTCTGCACGGTCTGAATCAGCGGCTCCCGAAAAACAGAGGATTGCCTTTCTGCGATCTCGCG